>ERZ1643247.362-NODE-362-length-56676-cov-11.035676_pt1 | contig 56676 bp, 36 predicted proteins | sample MGYA00579264_ERZ1643247 | MGnify/ENA primary metagenome ERZ1643247 (study PRJEB29033, sample SAMEA4952262) | chicken gut metagenome | biome: Broiler Chicken; feature: Gastrointestinal Tract; material: Caecum | place: Ireland | collected 2018 | study: Broiler... | reverse complement strand
TATAACAGAATAGTCTACATTGTTAAAGTACTGATTCTAAAAGGATGCACCACTAGAGCGTGTTTGAAAATTGTTTTAGAAATATTAATTGCACAATAAAAACCTTTGCCCTGCAGAGAAGGTAAAAAATAAGAAGTTAAAAATAAGGTCCAGACATTCCTTGGAGTATTTGGACCTCATATGCTTTATTTCACTTTAAAATAGATCTGATATGGTTCGTTACCAATCTCATTCAGCTTTTTGAAACTAATACCCGGATCCTGATTTTCTGTCCGGTAAAAGGTACGGAACTCTCCCCACTGCCGTTCGGTATCAGCAGAAAGCTCATCTTCCGGTTTCTCCGTCTCCAACTTTAAGATACGTTCTTTCTCTGTAATACCTGCCAGTACATCGGCTCCATACCGATAGGCTCCCATGGACGCATCATCCGGCAGAGGGATAAATTTTAATCCGATCGGAAGCAGTACGGTCACTTTGTCATCGTTCCTCCAAACCCTGTTTATCGCGACAAATTTCGCGGTATTATTGGTCTTTACATACAGATCATCGTTTATGTAAACCATTGCGTCTTCCCTGATCCAGTCTGGTATGCGAAGCATCAAATGAAATGGGGTGTCTTCCTGTGTATGTATTGTAAAAACATATTTTCTGAAATCAGGTTTATTCGCATAAGCACTGACTGTTTCATTTATGGTCTGTTTGGCATTGTTTTCCGAACAGGTCATCAGACTTCCGTTCATATAATCCTGATTCTGTGTAAGGCAAATCTTCCGGCCCTGCATTTCAAAAGACACTTGCGAATCGGCATACATAGTCACATACAAGTGATCATCTTCCTGATAATACAAACGATGGTTCCATGCAGCATTCGCCTGTACCATAGTTCCATGACAACAGAAGAAACTGTCTCTTTCTCCGGCCCATTCCTTCCTGCTTGCAGCTTTCATCGGCAAAAAATAAGTTAACAGACCGCCTTCCGGGCAATACGTTTGAGCCATAATACCATTCTGAACATTGTATTCAATGTAATGCATATAGGCAGGATCCTTCGTCTGCCGAAACAAAAATTCTGCCAAACGTATCATGTTATAAACGGTACAATGTTCCTGATTTTTATCACCAAGTCTTGCTTTCAGTTTTTTCATAGGTGTCCAGATTTCTCCCTGCGTCTGGCCACCTGTAGCAAAACATCCCCTGTCTGTAACCGCACACTTCCAATATTGTTCAACAATATGCAGCCATTTTTCTTCTCCTGTGACATCATACGCTTTGGCACAGCCAAGGACTTCCGGAATCGTAGTATTGGCATGCATATTTGTCAATACATCTTTTCCCTCCAATAGTGGTTCAAACAATCTGCTCCTATTATACCGCTGCATCAGAATCTTATATTTTTCCTGACCCGTAATTTCATATAAGTCTGCCCAAACCTCAAGCATACCGCCGGTTTCCATATCCAGAATATCGTCAAACTCTTCCCTGGTATATCTGCCGCTCCATCGATAAAACCAATCCGCCAGTTTATCTGCTATGGAAAGCGCCTTTGGCTGTTCCATCATTCGATATACATCGATCAGCCCCATAAAAAGCTTATGAATATTGTATTGCGGCGCCCAGATGTTCCTTCCCTTTCCTATCCAGTACAAATATTTTTCCGGAATCGGGCATACCCATTCTCCGCCGTTATCTTTTTGGCAAAGCTCCAGTTCTTTCAGAATGACTTCTGTTTTTGCTTTTAACTCTACATCTTCCGTTTCCTGATAATGCAGCGCCGCTGCCGACAACCAATGTCCCAGGAAATGTCCTCTTAGCTGGCAGCTGAGATCTTCCCAGCCTCCAAAGGCTTCTGCATCAGGTCCTCTCCCGGAATATCTGCCTGCCTCATGTAAATAGCTGCGTAATAAATAAGGAGTCTCAAGCTTCATCAAATAACGTTTGTTTGCTTCTTCACGACGGAGAAACTCACCCTCTGTCAGTATTACTTTTTTCCCTGCGATTTCTTTCATTACACACCTCCCGTTTACGTAACCACGACACATCCAGCGCGTCTCATCTGTTTCAGGGCTTACCGCACGACGACACACGTCTCTACCTGTGCAAACGCTTCTGACAGATCCAATTCTTCCGTCACATCCAGCATCGGCGCTCCGTCGATATCAAAATGCACTCTGCGGATGCCGCTGCTTCTTACTCCTTCCACTCCCGGGCGTGCATGATAGGTATTCCAAACGGTGCCATCCTCGTCGGTCACATAAGCATTATGTCCGGTACCATACTCGCTTTCTACACTTCTTGCAGTCAGGATCGGATAATTTCCCTGCTTCCAGTTTTCAGGCTGTAACAAATCCTTTCCTTTTTCGATACTTAATAATCCTACTACATAAGAAGTATCGACTGCCGCTCCTGAGAAGGTCACATACAGTTTATTCTCCCGCGGAAGCGCAAAAGGTCCTTCCACTACAAAGGTATGATTGTTGGACCATCCGTAATCCGGCTTCAATAACACCACCGGGTCTGTCAATAATTTCCAGGGTTCCTGTGGATTCAGCTTTGCAATATAGAGCCACGCCCCTAAATCTTTCGGCAGAAATTGTCTCTGGGACCAGATTACATAATAATCTCCTTCCCATTCAAAACAAGTCATATCCAACGTAATTTCTTTACCCGCTTCACAAAGATCACTGCCGTCCGGACATACGACTCTCTTCGGCTCAGACCAATCTTCCTTACAGGAAGGATTTCCGCCTTCACGCAATTCCATTACATGGCTTTCTTCTTTGAAAAATTCATCCGGAGTAGCTGCATGGAAAATATAAAGCTTACCATTTATCTCATGAAACTCCGGTGCCCAGAGCAGATTTCCAACATGAGGGTAAGTCGTGGAATCCAAAATCAGTTTTTCTTCTGCATTTACCAGCTCCGGAATCGTATCCGCTTCTCTGATATAAAGCGTATGATTATCGTCCGCATCATTCGTTGCAATAAAATAATATTTATTCTTCCACTTCGCCACACAAGGATCGGCACGATAAAACGCAATCGGAAATTCAAAATGTTCCTGATGCACGTTTCCCTTTATCTTATACGTTCCCGGCACTGCAAAATCCACGGTACTCAAGTCCCAATCCACTCTTTTCGCTACCTTTGTACCATCTGTATAGAAAGCCATGGCCCGATATTTTTCCAGTTCTTCTGCACTGGATGCCTCTACCTGCTCAGGGAACTCCATACCACAGTTTACCGGCGTCAGAAGTTTTTTACGCAGTCTGTCCGCCACGCTTTCTGAAATCTCAAGGACATTCTGCGGAACAACCCCTTGAATTTCCAATTTTTCTGCTGCAGGTACTTTCATACGGTCTGCATTGCCTTCTCTTTTCTTTTCTTCCGCTTCTTCTTTCGACAGAAATCCTACTTCTGTATAATCCAAAAAGTCTTTTGTGGTAAAATAAAGAAACTTTCCTGCGCTTTCCGTATCCTCTTCTCCATCGGCGCCGATTCTTTCGGCTACTACTCCAAAACCTCCATCTTTCAATTCCAGGATCACAGGATTTTTCAAACTCCATGGTGTCAAAGAACCATCTTCATTCTCGGTTGCCTTCACAAACAGTACACCGGAATTGTGATTCAGCGCCTGGTAATTTTCACCGTCCTCACTGATCGCCAGGTGCATACTGTATGCCAGTCTCGGATCATAAATTACACTGTCGACAGGTAAACGAGTGTAACTTAGTAAATACGCCATAACTTTCCCTCTCCTTACAATTAATCCCTATTTATTTTTCAAACTGCCAGGATAACACCTCATATTCCTCTCCATAGAAAATCATATACACATCATGTACACCTGTAATACCGGTATTCAAATTTGTCTCAAATTCTGCATAATTTGTACCGGTATTGGCATCGATGGTCAGATAGCCCAGTATATCTCCATTTAATCCATCTGCACGAAGCTGTATCACTCCAACTTCTCCATTTGCATTCTTAATCTCTGCGATCCATTTGGAAGGTGCTCCTTCCCCGAAATCCACACCCTGTACCTTAACAAAAGAACCTGTTTGGATTTTTCCGAGCGCCATGGTTCCCGAACCATAGAAATCAGTAACTGCATCTCCTGCTACTGTACTCATACCGCTCATCACTGCCACTTCCGTTGCACTATGACGCTGATAGGCATCCACATAAGATAACTGTTCTCTGCCCTGAAGGGTCTGATCTATCAGACCAATACTGCCATCCTTCTGCATGGTAAAAGAATCAATATGAGTACAGCGATACCCCTTTTCAATCCCCATATTTCCTTCCAATACTCTGGTGTGATAGGTAATATACCAATGATCCTTAAAAGAAAACACACAATGATGATTGTTTCCGCCTAATCCGAAATATTTCCCCGGATTCTCTAAAATGGTTTCTTTTATGGTGAACGGTCCCAATGGACTTTCGCTTTCCATGCACACAATTTCTCCGCTTTCGAACCCGTATTGATCTGTTCCCGCCTGATCCACATCCCAGTTGGAGCAATAGGTGTAATAATACTTATTATTGTATTTATGTATACCGGAATCCTCAAATACATAAGGCGCATCTATGATTACCGGCTCACCTGCAATGCTGATCATATCTTCTCCCAGTTCCACCACTCTGGCTGTCCCAGGATTGGCAGCCTGCCCCTCAGGAACACCTCCGCCAAAATAAAGATATGCTCTTCCGTCATCATCCACCAGAACTGCAGGATCAAAAATCCATATGACATCTGCACAATTCGGTGTATGATTGTTGATCAACGCTTCTCCTAACGGATCCTCAAAGGGTCCTGTCGGACTATCCGAAGTCAATACGCCAATCCCTCCGCCGGAATTTGCAAAATACAGGAAAAATTTTACTTCTCCATCGATTTCTTTCCATGCCGCTGCCGGAGCCCAAGAATTAGCTGCCCATTTAGCAGCTCCTTTGGAACCCGCTGCATATACTGTACCATGATCTTCAAAGTTCACCATATCCGTTGTTGAAACTACGCTGATGGTATTGATCTTTCCATAAGTATTCTCCGTTACACTTCCATCTGCATCATATTCAAAAGTATCTCCGGTCATATAGAAATAAACCCGATCCTTATAAACCATAGCGTATGGATCTGCACCAAATCTCTGAGTCATGATCGGATTGGTATTGCTCAATGATTTGTACGGCGTAATCGCCTCAATTTCATCAAACAAAGCTTCATATTCTGCTGCTTTGCTCTCTTCCATTACTTTACGGTCCGATGAATCCTCGGCAACATTTCCGCAGGCACATAAAGACCATGCACAGATCATACAACTCGCAATCCCTTTTAACGCATTGCTGGTCCTTTTTTTTCGCATATCTGCTCCTTCCTGACAGTAATTAAATGAAACGATAGAATTTGCAAAATCAAAGTTATCGCTTAAATCATACCAGATTTTGCTCTGTCCAATTCTATCTGTTTTTCTAAATCTTCTTTTCTCATGTATTTCCGGAAAATCAGTTCTAAAATTTTGTTATCCACCCACATGTAAAAGGCTGGCACAAAAATTGCAGCCGGCGGAACCAGAAGAAACAGCGCTGCCGCTGCCACAAAAATCACGAGAAGCAATAATGACCATGATTTATTCATGACCATAACCGCTATACTGTTTTTTATGATCACTTTCGTAGTATTTTCGAAACGCGCCAGATACGGAAACACGTAGATTCCCCATATCGTTATTAAGGCAATCACGATCATGATCATCAGCAGCAAAAACAATGCGTGATCCGTGGTTTCCAATGACGTATACAAAATATAACAATCCATTCCGGTCACAAGATACAGGCCCAAAATAATAAGCCAAATGATGATAGCAGATTTAAAGTTTGATTTAAAGGCGCTGAAAAACTCTTTCCAGGCATATCCCCTTCTCTGCCGAACTGCCTTGTGATATGCATAGTAAAACGCAGCGGACGATGCTCCAACTGTAACGATCGGGAGACAGCATGCAATCCAAAGAATACCTAAAAGGATTGCATCGCTGGCCTTTGACATTGCAGTCATGAATTTATTATCCCAATTAAAAAAATCACTCACAATTGTTTCTCCTTTTTAAAAAACAGATCACCAAAAAGAAAAATATCCCGGATGTCTGTTACGATATAAGACTTAGAGTACATCGACCACAAAATAACTGCCACATTCACTTGCCTTCTCTTCCCTCATAAGAAAGGCTCTTAAACATGGCATATCCATCTGCCTCTTCTCCTTCAGCCACTGCATAGATACCTGCTGTACATCCTACAAACCCGCCTGCTACTTCTGTTGATAATGCGCGAATATCCACATCTTCTGCCAGAATAATCTCCCTCTTACTGTCTTTCATTCCCACAGTCGCTTTCAACTCATCTATGGCAATAGAAAGCACCACTTCTTTGTCTTCCACAACCGCGGAGCCAACACATTGATCCATTCCTTTTTCGCACAGAATTACGTCCGCTTTGCTGTCACCTACTTCAACGCGTAACTGATATTCATCACTCTGTACGACTGCAATCCCGGCTCTTCTTGCCGAAGTAAGACCATCTGTTTTCAAGCATGCTTCTACTTTACACCTGTGATGTTGCTGTCTGATGGCAATGTAAGACGGGCTCGCTTTCTCTTTCAGTGTAACAGGACTGAAATGCAGATTCAGACCTTTTTCTGTTAATTGATACATATTTTCTTCCGGATTTCTAAGGAACAAAAATTCATCTCCAAGAACTTTCATATTGGTAAAATCATATTCCCTGCTGCTTCCCGGTACACAGGTCTTAGCACCTGTTCTGTATGTGTAGGAATTTACATCCGTTTCCGGTCTCCACTCCGGCAGTTCGATCTCTACGGTATCTGTCAACATTCCTGCACCTGGATTTACAACGGGCCAGTCATTCTCCCAAACCACTTTCGCAAGGAATGTTTCCCGTCCCATCGTGGTATACCCTTCCTTGGGTCTTACTGCCAGCATAGTCATATACCACTCACCTGCAGGTGTTTCAATCAGATCTGCATGTCCTACATATTTAACAGGATAGTCACGCCCAAGATGTCTATGTGTCAAAATAGGATTGCAGAAATTATTTTCATAAGGTCCCCAGATATTTTTGCTTCTGCAAACCGTTACCGCATGATCAGGTCCTGTACCGCCTTCTGCGTGCATGATATAGTAATACTCGCCTTTTTTATACAGATGAGGACCTTCCGGCCATACGATATTTTTCATGGCGCCATTCCACACATTTTTGTGTTCACCCACCAGTTTCATGGTTTTTACATCAAGTTCCTGGATCCATATATACCAGTCACCATCATATTTACAGCCTTCCGGATTGGGATGAGTACCAATATAATAACATTTTCCATCCTCATCAAAGAACAGACTTGGATCGATGCCGTCTGCTCCCTCAATATAATATGGCTCAGACCATGGTCCTTCCGGATTTGATGCTGTTACGATATAATTGCCGCCATAAGACACATTCGTACAGATTACATAAAAAACGCCTTCATGATACCGGATCGTGGGCGCAAACAATCCTGCGGAGTGCCCTGCCTCTTTCAAAGGCAATTGAGATTTTCTGTCCATCACATTGCCAATCTGTTCCCAATGTACAAGGTCTTTGCTGTGCATGAGAGAAAGCCCGGGAAAATAAGCAAACGTTGAATTGATCAAATAATAATCTTCTCCCACTGCACAAATGGAAGGATCCGGATAAAATCCTGGCATAATAGGGTTTTTTGCAATTACTGTCATGAAAATTTCTCCTTAACTTCAAGAAAAGGGGCGCCCAGAAACACCCCCTTTCAATTTATTTATTTGCTTCTTCCAGATAAGACGCCCAGGTATTTCTGATTGCCTCAGCCGCCTGTGCCGGAGTATTATCTTTGCTGATACCCCAGAGTAAATCTGCACCAAGATCCAGATTCGGGATCATATTATGGTAGGTGACTCTTCCGTTTTCCATCAATCTTGTGATCGTCAAGTCAACAGACTCTGTATCTCTGAAAGAATCATAATATCCTGACAACGCATCGTTATAATCTTCATATCCAGGAACCGGATCTGTATAAAGATCATAAGCAAATGCAATCTTCCATGCTTTCTCGGCATCATAGCAAGCCGGGATTACATACGGGTTGTCGCTGCGGATGTTGGTATAGTCATCTGCTGCAGGTCCTTTCGGGAAGCACACAAAACCGAAATCGTCTTCCATGTTCGCCCAGTCACCGCTTGCCTGATAAGCTTCACCGGCGATAAAGGCGCCTTTGCCATTCTGGAATGCTTCTACCCAGTAATCCCATTCGCTTCCCTCAGGCTGCGGATAGTCATAGGTGTCCAGCATTCTAAGAGCCCAGTTTAATGCATCTAGCGTCTCATTGGATTCCAGATCATTGTAATATTTTCCATTTTCATCCATAGCGATGTAATCGCCATAATTGGATGCAACAGCTTCATTATAGAAGGTGGAACGAAAATTAACCATTGCATAACGGTCAATCACACCATCGTTATCGGTATCCGCCTGAACCTGTGAACAGAGTTCTTCGAATTTATCCCAGGTCCATTCTCCATTTTCCTGTAATTCGTAGATGGAATCTGCTGTAATTCCGGCTTCCTCCAATAATCTCTTATTAAAGTATATGCCGCCTTTCGGTTCTGGAGCAATACCTCTCATACCATAAATCGCATCACCCTTAGACATCACTTCATGAACACCGTTTGCCTGCCATTTCTCTTCAGAGAAATCCAGACAGTCCAGCGTAGACAAGTCATACATTAAACCGCTGTTCAGTGCAGCTACTAATTCGCTGCCTGGGCGAAGCGCAAATACATAATATTCATCTCCACCGCTGGTCGCATAATTTAAGAAATCTTCAGGAGTTGAACCCCAGTCGGAAATAGCCATTTCTTTGATCGTAAAGTTATACGTTTCCTGAATCCAGTCGCGATATTCTTGACGTGCCTCTTCATAAGCGTTGTTCGGTTCTTCTTCTTCGCTTGGAGTCCACCAGTCACGGATGACAACTTCAATTCCTCCCAAATCAATAGGATTTCCTTCATCATCAGTAATGACCGTATACTTTTCAGAATCATCTGACTCTTCCGAAGATGTACTGCTCTGAGGAGCATCATCGGTGTTCTCTCCGCAGGCAACCATAGATACTGACATTGCAGTTACAAGCGATGCTGCGATTAATTTCTTTACAAATCTGCTTTTCATTTTTTTCCTCCTTTTTTCTTTATATGATTCCTTTTTCATTCACCTGCACTTTCTGGGACAGCAAGTTCCTTTCAGGAATAATATACAAAATAGTTCTTTGCGTTTTACATCTTAATACCCGAAGTGCTTAAGCTTTCCACAAAACCTTTCTGTGCAAAGAGATATAAAATCAGCAACGGTACAATTACCATCAAAGTACCTGTAGATGTAATACAGTTTGTATATCCGATAGATGCTCCTGCCGGATTTCCCAAGGTATTTACAATATAAAAATCCAGCCGGTCCGCGATCATCGCTAACTGCGTTGAAAGAAGTTTTATATTGCCCAGGAACATCTTGGAATAAAATTTATCTGTCCACTGCCATACGAACGCAAACAGGAAACAGGATGTTAAAATCGGTTTGGCATCCGGAAGCATAATTCTTACGAATGTCTTCAAGGTGCCGCATCCGTCCACGTATGCCGCCTCTTCCAATTCCTTAGGAATATTGCGGAAGTACTGGCGAATCATAAATATGTACAACCCGTTTTTCAATCCCATACACCCTGCACTCATCAGATAATATGGCAACACCGAATCTCTCAAATTCAAACTCGATCCTGTCACGGCCTCTATAATTCCAAACAGATCAAAATATCTGAAATGCAGATATAAGGATGTTGAAATAGTCTGAGGCGGTACGACAATGACCAGCATAACACATAAGAACCAGAACTTCTTCAGCGGAAAATCAAATCTGGCAAAACCATAACCTACCAGTGTACATACTGCGATCTGCAGAACAGCTATTGTCAGCGAGACCACAATCGTGTTTATGATCGAAGTCCCATAGGACATAAACTGTGCAGCCAGTTCATAATTTGCTTTCGTAAAATGTTCCGGTATCGCAATGATCATAGGATTATACAAATCTTCCTCTGCCATAAAACTGATAGAAATTTTATTCAGTATAGGCTGTAAGATCATAAAACACATACCGAATAACAAAGCTGCTCTTGCAATTTTATAGACAATATTTCGCACAGTCTTTTTTAATAAATACCCCTGAGATCTTCGATTTCTTTCCCAGAAACCTATTGTTTGATATGCTGTTTTTGTCTTCTTACTCATAGTAGTAAACCCCCTTTGAGATAATGAGTGAGCTTATGCCTATGATGACCATAACGATCAGGAAATACACCCACGCCAGGGCCGATGAATATCCATAGTTGATCTGAACGATCATTTCATCACTTATCTTTTCCATTACCGCATTATCTGACCTCATACAGAAATCTATGATGGTATAAATCCAATTTACCAAAAACAGAGAACTGATCATTGGGAACGTGATCTTCCACAGACTTTCCCATTTCGTACATCCTTCAATTGCAGCCGCTTCATACATACTTTCTGAAATTGTCTGCAATCCTGACAGGAAAATAATAATCTGAATACCCGAAGCAATAGCTACATCATAGATACCATCCACAATATCGAAGACAACCTCAAAGATTTTGGAACCCATACCGGAAGTCATCAGTATATCCTGAATGGCTACCGTAATACTGTTGCTGGAGCCATTTTCCTGGATCATATCCTGCACACTGGACAATAATGCATTATTGGATTCCACCCCGAGTATAACGCCGGAAGAAAGGATCACAGGCAGGAAGAAGATTGCTCTTACAAAAGCACGTCCCTTGAATTTCTCATTTAAGATCATTGCCACAAAGAAACTAAATACCATAACAGCCAGTGCATTGATACACATGCTTCCAATTTCTTCTACCAGCATCTGATTAAATTCCGGATCCACAGTAAACGCTCTGATATAATTTGATAATCCTGCAAAAATATTTTTAAAACCACCCGAATCTACTTCCACATTACAAAAGCTCATGTAAAGCGACTGAAAAAAAGGCTTTACCATAAACATTGAAAATCCCAGAATAAACGGCATGATAAACAAGTATCCGGATATTGCCTTACGCCTTTGAAGACCCCTCAATTTCTTCTGTTTCTTCATAGTCAAATCCTTTCTAATCTTCCAATAAATCTTGTTTCGGTTTATCGAACCACAACATAATCTCTTGCAGGAACCACAGTTCCATCGTCTGCCTGCAGCTCATCATAACTGTAATTTACATAAACCTTCGTGCCGTCCTCGTAAATCGTACAAGTCAGTTCACTCGTTACATACTCATGTCCCACCATCTTCTGGTTAAATGTGTGACCCAATTCCTCATTGTATCGAGTATATATCTCCAGCATTTCATCATGCCATGCGGAATAATCTGCACCAAAATACTCTGTATATAGCGTATTCTGTAACTCAAATGCTGATTCTTTCATAAAAGTAAAAGCTAAACCGGCTCCATACTCCGCAGAATTCAAAAGCTCGTTCTGTGTATTCTGTGTCAAATTGAGCGCTTCTCCGGTATAATTGACATAGCCATGAATTGCCAGCTGATAAAATGGAATTTTCTTATCAATGATCGAATATTCGGTACCTTCCAGATCCATATTTGTGACCATATCCGCATAAGCAACTGCATAATCATTGCCCATATTGATCATTATATCCGTTCCATTATCATCAAGGCTCTTCAGCTTTTCTGCCTGCTCTTCCATTGCCATCTGTCTGCTGGTAGGATCTTTCTGGTAAAAATCAGAGGATAATTCATAGCCTATATCACTAAAAGAAACACCTGCGTGATAACCATTTGCGGCATCTGCCAGATTATCCATCATTTCATATACCAGATCAGCCTTTAACAGATAGAACGGATCTCTGTCTTCTTCTGCCTTTTCGTAAGTGACTGTGTCATACACATTCAATTTCGCGCTCTCTTTGCTTACAAATTTCGCTGCATCTGTATAAACAAAGAATCCATCCGTGATACCACTGTCCATCGCATAATTTGTAATGCCATTGAGATAAACGGCAATGCCCTTTTCTTCTGCTGAATCGATCATGTTCTGCAAATCCTTTTTGCTTCCCAGATCAGAGATCAGATTCACCGAATCCAGCATTTTCTGCTGTACTCCGCCATTCATCCAGCCGGACAGCTTCACAGACATATTACTTAAACCTTCCCCATAAAGTTCTTCCACCATCTCCTGGGCTTCTTTGTATGTGGTCAGTTCCAACGGACTGGACACCGGAACACCAAATACCTGTTTGACTTTATCTACCGCTCCGATAATTTCTAAAGCTACCGGAGTTTCTGTATCGTCATTCACCGTAAGGTAATCGCCATACTTATCTTTCAGATAACTGCGATAGTCCTCCGCCATATCTACATAGTCCCCGGAATCAATAAAGCTGTATCTCTGTACGATTCCTTCCCCCTCGGCAGTTCCATCTTCGTATACGAACATGGACTGCGTACTTCTGTCTGAAACATCGTACTGTTCCCTGTGCAATACAGAATATACTGCATTCACATAATTGTAACTGTGGCTTCTTCCACTGATATCCGCCTGAATGGATGCATACGGCACCCCATCTTCAAGCATACAGATAAAAGAGGAATCATTTTTCGACTCGCCAAAAACATTGAAATAGGTTCGCGTATCATGAACAACGGCGTCTCTGTCCTGTCCCATATCCCAGCCATATACATTTGAATAATAACTGTTTTGGCTGGTCTTACCGTTATTAAATTCGATCAGTGCGCCACCGCCTTCGGGCACAAATAAGAAACCTTCATCTGTTGTTCCGGACGCTCCAAAATAAGGAAGCACGCTCAAATAATAGATGGGATAATCCTCTTTATATTCCAGATCGTCAAATGGGACCTCCACGATCAGATCATCTCCGTCCAAACGGTAAATCACACTTACATTAAATACCGGTTTTTCTGAGACTTTTTCCTGCTTGTCTTTTTCCTTGTCTTCCACATACTCTTCATAGGTATACCCAGCTTCTTCAAAATACTGCTGCAGTTTTGTTTGAATACTGGCTTTTACATTATCACGCAGGACATAGATCACCGTAGTCTCCATCGATGGATAACGTGCTGTCAATTCATCTTTTGCAGCCTTATCACTCTTGCTAAGATCGTTGATGTCCAATTTCTTATAATATTCGCCAATCATAAGGCTTTCTCTCTGCCCCATTTTGCTCAAATATTCTTCCATACGATCCTCTTCCATAACAAGAGGAACCACATATTCCTGTTCCAGATCACCGATAGAATAATTCACCTTGATATAGCCATCGCCGGTTTCAATCTCATAAATACCTTTTGCAATACTGTATTCATAGTTATCAAGAAGGGCATCTACACCATTCTGAGTGCTATAAGTTAAAAGCACTGTGGACTGCAGTTTATTTTTTTCAATCTCAAGGGCCGCACTGTCTTCTGCAGCTCCCTCCGGATTGGAAGTCCATGTTTCTCCGGTCTCTTTCATCGTAACAGAAAACTGAGTAGTAAGAGAATTCATGGAAAACAGCAATTTATCATTTTCCAGAGTAATCTCCGTTTCCTCCCCTTCATATCCGTTTACTCTGACAACCTCTTCCGGTTCTGCTTCTCCCTGCGAAAAACTGATGACCAAAACACCTATCAGGATAATAGCAAGGATAATGAACGGAACGATCAGACTCTTTAACTGCCTGAAAAGCGCAGCCTGAAATTCTGCCTTTCTAACTGATTTTTCTTTCTTCATGTCTCTTCTTCCTCCAACCTGCTACATTCTGAATAGAATCTCACGTATCAAAGATATGAAATATGACACGCCCTGGCTAATCATACTGAAAAAAATCAACAGAATAAAAACCATTACAAGCATTGCAAAGATGGTTGCTATGGTAAAAAGCACTGTTTTACTCACCGAATATTCATGGATCTGCATCATGGCTGATATAATCAGCAAGGCTGCCCATACAATTGATAATCCGCTCAGTACCGTGTAGAACGCACCTTCATCCACAGTTACCATATTGCTTAAAATAATCAGTGGAAATTGAATGAGCGGATATGGCGTTAATGCATAACAAGTTGCCATATATATCTGATTCAGACGTCCCTTACCATTAAACAACGTTGTCAATGCCCAGTTTCCCACACACCAGAGAGCAAGAGGAAAAACGATACTCGCTATATGGATCAGCAGATTTTCCTCCGGCCAATATACCTGATTAAACAGGAAACTTGTATACTGCAACTTAAATAGATTAGCAAGCAATGTTAAAAGCAATATGGTATTTGCCGCTGCTATGGATCCTCTCTTTTCATGAGTCAAATCCCAAAATCCATCCAACGGATGTGTAATGCAATATAGGGCAAACTTCAATGTTTCCAAATAATGTTCATACGTTTCCTTTTTTTTCAGTGAAGCTAACATGCCTGCCTCCGTTCTGTTTTTCATATCCTATTGCTTATAATCTCTAAAGATATCTGCCTGATCAATTTCATGCTTGATCGCTTTTATTTTACCCACCAATAACGGGATACAAAGCACTGCGAATACTATGATAAAAATAACACCGATATGCTCTTCTACCCATTCCTTACGATACTGCTTAAATGCCTTTGAATAGTTTTCATCGTCCCATTTCAGTCTGAAATAATCCAATGCTTCTTCATATTCTTCCTGGCGAAGCAGAGAACGTCCGATACCGATGTATGCACGATCATAGTTACCATTCAACTCCAGAACTTTCTGCCAGCTGTCACCGGACTCAGCATACTCACCTGCCTGAAACTGATCGATCGCCTGATAAATATACTTACCAAATTCCGTAGGTGTAAATATCGCCAGACTGTTGTCCTGTTGATCCAAGACCAGTAAATCATATCCCATATGATCAATGGCGCTTGGAAGTTTGAAATACCCGTCCATATTACCGTTTCCGCCGAACGCAAACAACATACGCCCCTGATCGTCATAAGCAAATAAACGGCCTCTTACTTTATCTAATCCCACATATACATCATTATCAAACGCTGTGATATCTGTGATCAAAGAAGGACCGGAATATCCGCCGCCATCCCCCCAATAGATATCACCAATAATATGCCATTCACCATTTCGGATCAGAATATCGCTTCCCATCATATTCAGGCGGCGAATTGGATCTGCAGTCCCATCCTCCAATGTTGACTTTGTAACATGAGTCGTACATGCATAAATAAATCCTTCATAATCCATATAAATGTTGTCGTATTCGGTTGGTACAAAAGATTCCATCTGTTCTCTCTGTGCCTGTGTAGCAAAGCGCTTCCAGATGTAATCCGTCCAATCATAGGTGACTTCCGTAGCTCCTATAAAACCGGAAAATTCCCCGTCTGCTTCGAATTTGATCAAGCCCTTATTCACATTGGTTGCCACACAATATACACGGCCCGCAGTATCGATCGCAAGCTTGTAAGGCAGGAAACTTAAATCCTGGTCAAAAGTAGCATCCACAGGCTTTGTAAATTCCATGACGTAATTCAGATCCATATCCAGCTTCAATATCCGGCTATTATTCGTGTCAGCAATAAATATGTAACCATCATCTGTAACCGCCACATCCTGCGGAGAGGAAAAGGTTTCCGGTCCCTCACCGCCCTTAAAGCTGTCAATCACACGAATCAATTCCAGAGTCTGGGAGCCGGTTCTTTGAATTTCCAGAATTCTGTTATTACCGGTATCGCAGATATAAATCATATCTTCATACACAAACAAACCGGATGGGGTTTTCAATCCTGTCTCCAGACCAAAATCTACGGCTGAATATACACCAGACACTTCATATGCATCCGGAGAATACTGTATATCTCCCCAGTAATCATAGTTGTACGTATAACCCTCATCTGCATAAACTGCCATAGCGGAGCTTAGTGCTATCATCATACCGATCAGCAGTGCGCTAAGTCTTTTCATTGTTTTTTTCATAACCTGCACCAACCTCCTTAATCTTTCAAACCGGAACTTGCCATTGTCTCCAGGATCTGACTTTCTGACAATATGAAAATAAGGATCGGTACTGCCATAACTACTACCGTAACTGCCGCTGCCTGACCGGTTCTTGCAATACCACCGCTCTGAATCTGCTGCAAAGCATAGACCAGGGTTTTTTTCTCCTCGGAATAAATGAAAGTCGCCGCCTGATTATTCCAAAGTCCCTGTACAGAGAAAATAATCATTGTCAGCCACGCCGGTTTTACATTCGGCATTACGATACTGATAAATACCTTCCACTCATTTGCACCATCAATCTTGGCCGCCTCGATCAGAGACATTGGTAATCCTTCCATAAACTGTTTCATAAGAAACAATCCCATGGGAGACGCAAACGCCGGAATAATAATTGCCCAGTATGTATCAATCCATCCCAATTCGTTGATGATCAAATAGTTGGGAATTGCCGTTATATAACCACTGAACATCAACGCGACTGTAACGAGTTTGAAAAAGGTCTTTCCCCCGGGAAAGTCATACTTCGCCAACACGAAGGCAGCCATGGATGCCAGGATCAGGTGTCCCGCTGTACCTACAACCGTAATAAATACCGTATTGAACACATATCTGGGAAATGTAACCCAACTCTTTCCCATGGTTACAAATAAATCTGAAAAGTTATCCAGTGTAGGATTCTGAGCAAAAACCTTTGGCGGAAACATAAACAACTCATCCAGCGGCTTCAATGCATTGTTAATAGCAAACACTAATGGAAATACCATCATTAATGCTACCAGTATCAAAAAGAAGTAGATGATAAAATCTCCAATCCTGGAACGATTCGGCTGTCTTCTTTTTAATTTTACTAAATTCTTTTTTGTCACATTTGCTTCTTTTTTCTGTTTCTTCATATCAGGTTCCCACTCTTCTTAACATGCTTTGAATTGCCTTATTACACAAAATCATAATCAAAAACAACAAAGTTGCAATTGCAGATGCATAACCCATTTCAAATCGGGAATAGCCGTAGTCAAACAAATGGGTGACAACTGTTCGCGCTGCATAATCTGTACTCGGATAGCCGCAAAGCGCCATGGTTACATCGCAAACACCAAAGGACTGAGTAATGGACATTACCGCGCCAAATAACAACATCGGTTTCATATTCGGCAGTGTGATGTACCATAATTCCTGCCAACGATTTCGAATACCGTCCACATAACCTGCTTCATACTGAGCACGGTCAACCCCCTGCAGACCTGCTACAAAGGAAAGGAAGCCGGTACCCAAACTCATCCATAAAATAACCAGCATACAAATCGGAAGCATGTAATCCGGATCCGTCAGCCAGAGGATCGGCGAATTAATAATACCCATATTCATCAAAGCTGCATTTACATATCCGTATGCGTCGCCTCTGAAGAAGATAGAAAAAATAACGTACGCGTTGCCCGCAATGGAAGGAGCATAGAACACAACAACAGCAATCGTTCGAACCCATCGTGGCAATTCGTTGATCAGCCATGCAAACAGGAAAGAGGCGATATAGCCCAACGGTCCTGTGATAACAGCAATGACAAACGTATTTTTTACACCGATCAGAAATACATCATCCTGTAAAATTAAGTTGATATAATTCTGCAGCCCGACAAACTTGGGAGATTCCAGAATGTTGTAATAAGTAAAACTGTAAAAAATAGAGGTTATAACCGGCAATATGTAAAACAAGGCAAATATTATTGCATACGGCGCCAGAAACGCATAACACATTTTACTCATTTTGGCCTTTTTTATCGCAACCTTCATATTATGCCTGCGCAACATGAAATATCTGCGGATATATTCTTTCATTTCTTACTTACCTCCTATTCCAACGGCAGACCAAACTCTGAACGTTTCTTGGCAATTTCTTCATTAATGGTAATGGTATAATCAATAATTGTCTCTCTCGGATCTTCCTGGTCATTAATAACCTTTCGAACCGCATTTGTTATATGCCGTCCCGTATAGTATCCGCCAGGGATTTCACGAATTCCTACCGTTTGACGCCACTGCTCTGTTAATACTTCAATATCATCTGCAGTCCATGCCAGCTGGCTGAACGCATTTATATTTGCGGTTGCATATCTTGCAGAAGATCCGAGCAACGCTTCAATTTCACGGCCAAAACGTACCTGCGTGTCCGAACTTGCCCACCATTTCATGAATTCCCACGCTCTCTGTTTTGTATCCTCATCATCAGAAGCAATCATCATTGTCCCACTGCCGGTAATAAAGTCGGAACGATCGATGTAAGTATTACCATTTTCATCTGTTTTTTCAGTACCAGGAATTAATGTAAAGTCCCATAAGCCTTTAATCTCCGGCGCAGATACCATCAAGGTATTGTACGTCGAATAGCTCGCAATACCGATAGGCATTTCACCAGAACGGAACCGGCTGACAAAATCAAAATAGGTAGGAATTCCATAATCCGTAAAGAATCTGGTATATACATCAAACGCTTCAACACCCGCTTCATCGTTGATCTCAGCTTTGGTTCCTGCTTCGTTGTACAAATCTCCGCCGTACTGGTATAGCAAACTGAAATATAAGGACAGGTCTGCTGCGTTGGATGCAATCGTTGTGCTGGCGCTTGCGCTGCCGCTGCTGCCTGCCGCCGATGGAATGCCGATGGACATATTGTTGCCCTGAATGGTAGGAAGCATTTCAATCAAATCCTGCCAGGTCTGGGGAACTTCCAGTTCCAATTGTTCCAAAACATCGGTTCTATAGAACATCACATTAAATGTCTGCGTTTCAGGAATCGCATAAATTGCACCGTCGAGGCAATACTGTTGATATGAACTTTCTGTATAGCTACTCAAAACCTCTTGATAATCTTCAAACTGAGTAAGATCTTCAGCTGCTCCACGAAGCGCATAGTTCACAGGCTGGTCAGCTCCGACGGAAAGAACCACATCCGGTCCTCTTCCTGCCATAACTGCACTCAGCAAAGCATTAGCCGCTACAACTTCCACATTGACCTTAATTCCCGTATCAGGAGTAAAGGTATCGTCCACCATGGATTTCAAAATAGTGCCCTGGTCACGACCGCTCAGGATCCAAACCGTAACTACTTCTTCATCATTCTCCTCATAGACATCACCAACCGCATCATAGTCAACGTAGAAAGTTGCCGCAAATGCTTTGATCTCATGCCACATTTTAGAGAAGAAGTTCGCTTCGTCTTTTTCCGGTTCTGTATCTGTGCTGGTAATTACCAGATAATCGATATCCAGTTTCGTTTCACCCATATTCAGAACCGCAGTACCGAGAGAAGTAATATTGTCTTTAAATGTTGTAAACTCTTCCGTAATCTTGTTCGGCTTTTCTACAAATCGCTCCAGCTGCTGCGCAAGAGTCTGCGCCGTCGCAATCTTATCGGCTTTTTGTCCCGTATAAGCAACCATTTCATCTACAATCTTGTAGAGGCGTTTGGATTCCAGATCCATAGCTTCCATCACTTCCGGATATACCTGATCAATATTGTAATCGCGGTATTGATCCGGCGTTGCTCCGGTATATACCAAAAGTTTCCTGTAAATCTGATTCAGACGATAAATAGAATCTTCCAGTTCTTCCAGCAGAATACCGGAACCGCCCAATGTAGCTTCCAGACGAATGGTATGTGTTCCTTCTGTAAGATAAATTTTATACGGATTTCCATCTGCATCTGCGAGAGTCAGATTGTTCCAGTCATTCTCATATTCGAAGGAAATCTCTTCCATTTCTTCAAATGGGATTTCTCCATCGATATATACCGTTCTGGAAGATACACTGCCGCGGGCATAATTCTGTCTTCCCTTAACAGTAATATTGTAATAACCGTCCTCCGGAACCGAAAACTCCCATTCGATCCACTGGCCTGCACTGCACCATGTTTCTCCGCCTACATAATTCAGAATTGTATTCGTCACACTGTATGGCTGAGTGTTCGGCGCCGATTTGTCATATTTCGCATACAGAGATGATTCTGATCGTATCGTCGAATCCTCTCCCTGTACCACCTGCACATAATTAATATTGGTTTCTGAATTTCCTTCCCCCGGACAGTTTGCCAGATATTCTTCGTATGTAACGGAATCATCGATTGCAGCCAGTGTGAGTTTTTTCAAAACCATGGGTTCGTTTACACCTTCCATGGTGATCGTATTCTCTCCGGCTTCAAAATAAAACTGATAAGGATTTATGATATATCCCATATCATCTTTGCAGAAAGTGCTCTGCCATTTGTAAACTTCCACCTGCGAAGGACGAATTTCATTTCCCTGATTGTCTACCTTAGGTTCTGAGGCGTCTGTCCAGGTTCTTGTAAAAATAATGTTTCCCGCATCATCAAACGGAAGTTCTCCATTGATGTATACAGAACGTTCGATCGCAACCCCTCGGGACTCTACTGTTATATACTCCAGATAAAGGTTGTAGAAACCTGCCTCAGGAACATTTACCTTCCAGGTAACCGTGGATTCCGTATCTGTATAAAGAGCTTTCTCTTCCCCCTCATAATTTTCATATACTTCTACGCCTTCCCCTTCCATGTAAGCAAACAGATCCACTTCTATATCTTCGGCAGGACATGCTGCATCTTCATGGGCATTCAAATACTTTGTATATGTACCTTCTCTGACGGCGCCTTCTACATCAGCGCTCAAGTCGACCCCTTCATATTTCTGTTGAAAATTTTCCACCGGTCTCAAGTTCAATAATACACAAATAACAAGTACTATCAGGACACCGATTATAATAATTGCTTTTTTTACAGACCCCTTCATAAATGCCTCCATGACTTCTACCAAAATAATAGTAATAATATATTTGTCTCTTGTATTTGTATTTTACTATGATTTTTAACATATTGCTTCTTAGTTTTTGCTATTCGTTCTTCATCCTTTGCTCACTTTTTGTTCAAATTTACTTTTTATCTATTTATTATTGCCTTATTTGCGTCAAAATGTTACACTTATCTTATAAAATCATTGTGTATTTCATTTCTTTTTTGTGCTTTATTTATAATATTCACCAAATTAGGCGAGCGCCAAAAAACGCAAAATTTAATTATTCTTATTTTGCTATTATAGGAGGAAGTATGACGAAACTTTTTAACGGAAATCATTTAGATCTATACAGTATCAACAGCGATTTTACCGGTTCCAGATATTTCACAATAGATCAGGAAGAAGTAGAATTCCATAACGCTACTACTATACGCATCTGGTTCAATGAACAATCGGCGGACTTCCCTTCCCACTGGCATACCGCCATGGAAATTCTGATGCCGGTTGAAAATTACTACGATGTCATCGTTAACGACAGCAGCTATCACCTGCTGCCTGGTGAAATTTTAGTAATTCCTCCCGGCGAACTCCACGAACTGATTGCTCCGAACGAGGGGAAACGATTCGTTTTCCTGTTTGACATCACTTTAATTACCAAACTGAAAAGTTTCTCCGACATTCAGTCCCTCCTGGCGCAGCCGCTTTATGTCACTCCCGAAACTTATCCTAGAATTTACAACGACATATACCAGTTGCTTACGCAGATGTGCAACGAATATTTCAGCCAAAAAGAATACAGCGAACTGATCATTTACTCTCTGCTTATCAATTTCTTTGTCAAATTTGCCTACAATCGCATCAACGCAGAAGCTTTGTTTCCAAAGGTTCAATTAGATAAACAGAAAGAATATATACAGAAATTCAACGCTCTCATGACCTACATAGACACGCATTATACGGAAAATTTAGATCTTGAGACCGTTGCCAAATCTGTCGGTTTTAGTAAATATCATTTCTCCAGACTGTTTAAGCAATATACTAATTTCACTTTTGGAGACTACTTATGTTACAGACGCATCAAAGCCGCTGAAGAACTTCTGGCCAACCCTGACCTCTCCATTACCGAGGTTGCTATCCAGGCAGGATTTCCCAGTATCTCCACTTTTAACCGGCTCTTCAAGCAGCACAAAAGCTGCACTCCCAGCGAGTATCGTTCCAAAGAACATACTTTTCATAACCCATAAAGCAAAACACCCCCAAACCCTGCCGCTTGTGCAGATGTTTGGGGGTGTTTTATTTTACGACCGCAGTGCATTTAAAAATTCATTCCTGTGTATCTTTTGTTTTCCATTCGACAAGTATTATCTGTATATAAATTCAGAAAATCCCGCACTGCCTCCAATTTCCTTTGTAGCGTATATGAACAATCCAAACCGACAGCCGGTAAAATGATCCATCTTGAAATACAGCTTCTGGCTGATTCCTATCTGTTTCCAACCTTCTCCTGCATCATAATAAAATCTTGCTTCATCTTTCATGTTTTCAAATTCTGCTTCCACCCTGAATTTCACGTGATCTGTATGGATTTCCACTTCTTCCTGCAGAATGCCTGCCTGCGTGTCCTTCTCCATTCCCTGCAGAGATGCGTTATCCGCCGGGCGGTTCTTCATTACTGCAAACAATTTTCCGTTCTTCTTTGTGACAGCCACAAGACCGTAACATCCCTGTAATGCACAAAGTCCTGCATAATCACCGTCTTTCAGCAAAGAAGCATCTACCGTTACCTCCCCAACACAGCCCGGAAAACGCATTCTCTGCGTCAGGGTATTTTTCGCCTGTGTTACATTTTTGCAGAGCTTATCCGTGGTAATTTCCACTGTTCCAGTCTCGAAATCTCTTTTGATCAGAGACAAATCCGGTTCATGGTTGATCTGCCAGCAGCTTTTCAACCCAAAACTGTCATAATCCTGCTGTTTCGTCATTCTTCCGGATGATTTTACCTCTCCATCCACAGAGAAACCGCTTTTAAAATCATCACTCTGTACCAAAGGAAGATATTCATATCCCGGTCTGGTACTTACCGTTTCAAAATCAGCCGGTACTTTTCCGTCCACGCCAAACACCGGATAATCTTCTTCCCAGCGGATCGGAACCAGTACCGGAATACGCCCCACTGCCCCTCTGTCCTGAAACAACACTGCATACCATTTCCCATCCGGAGTGTCTACAATTCCTCCCTGGGCAACTCCCTGATTACAATATCCCATATCATCATTCAGCACATCGCCGCCTGTGAATTCTCCTTCCAGAGAATCCGACACGAAACATGCCTCCACCCGTTTCCACTCTTTTCTCAGAGAGTGAATAAAGAACAGATAGTATTTACCGTTTATTTTATAAAAATGAGTACCTTCATAACCAAGGCCGGGATGTCCTTCGTCCTTGACAACAATTCTGTCGATACCGCCTTCTTTCGGACCGTTCAAATCCGCATCCAATTCCTGCAGACGAATGTATTTGTTTCCCGATGCTATGTAGACTCTGTCATCATCATCAAACAAAATGGAACAGTCATGATAAAAGCCCTTGATATAACTCTTTTTCCACGGTCCTTCGATAGAAGGCGCTGAATAAAGGTATGTTTTCCCGGTATCATTTGCCACAAAACACACATAAAAGATTCCTTTATGATAACGCAAGGAAGCCGCCCACATTCCCTGTCCGTATATATTTTCCTCCCCTTCTATTTTCTGTCCCGGAGTGGAATCCAATACATCATAGACATAGGATGCATGCTCCCAGTTTACCAAATCGTAAGACCGCAGAATTTCACATCCAGGCATAAAGTGCATCGTTGTGCTGACCATATAGTAAGTATTATCGACCCTGATGACATCCGGATCCGGATAATCCAAACGGGTGATAGGATTTATTTCCTGATTTCCTGTATTATTCATAGTTATCTCCTCTCTATATACTGCATAATTCTTTCATAGGAATCCCGTACCAGTTATACGTTGTTCTCAGCACCTGCCGAATTCTGAGAAACAACAGAAATATCAATATCATCCACATAAAAATCAGCGCTTCCGTCCGTTTCCAGATAAAGATTTGCTGAATTTAAATCCTCCGGAATCGTGCACTCTGCCGATACTTCCACCCAATCATCCGAAGCATTTTTTTCTATGAGCTGTTCGGATACCGTTGTATCTAATCCCATTCGGATCTTTTTATCCTGTGTTTTAACAAATGCTGTTATTTTCACAGTTCTGCCAATATAAGAAGACAGATCCATCTTCATGGATGCATCCTGTTCGCTTCTGCTTATTTTAAGAGCATATCCTATTACGGCATCTTCTGTATGATTTTCTGTATTTACCATTGTAATGACCGACTGATGTCCTGTTCCACGGCTGTAAACCCCTACGCTCTGCGGCGTTACTGTTTTCGTTTTACCGTCCTCCACATAGGGTTCAAAAGAAACATGCATATCTTTTGCGTTAACAGCGAGCTTAACCGCTGTCAATGAGAACTCCTCACCTTTTCCGGCCATAACCATCGCTTCAAAAGCGGGTTTCTTTGACAAGTCACCATTGAAAAGCAACGGATTTACATCAGTTCTCCAGGATGCGTCATCGGTCAATCCCCATATTGTGACGGATGTAAGATTTACCCCACCTTTTACTTCCTCTATCAACCTTGCAAAAAAATCATAGTAGAACTTTGCCTGGTAGAATTCTGCATTTGCGTCACTTCCTGTACAACCGACATCCAGCTCCGTGATATGTATTTCATCCACAGCTGCATCATACTTTTCCAGCGCAGTCATATACTGTTCAATATTCTGCGTGTCATCCAGATGACCCTGCATTCCAATTCCATCGATCAGACCATCTCCATATATGGTTCCATCTCCATCCGGGTGAATCACCGGACTGGTAACTTTTTCATGATTTTCATTCCATGGTTCTTCCGTCAGAAAATGTACAATTGCATCGCTACGGGAAACCACCCATTCATTATAGTCGTTATAAAACAGTTTTGGCTGAATAGAAGACAGATCATCCGTTTCCGGATTCAATCCATAAAGGGAAGCATACTGATTGGAATACAGAACTTCTGCTTCTCTTGCGTATAAAAAGCAGTAATACAGATAGTCCGGCCCTATAATCTGATACCAGTAACTATTGCGCAAACCATCCGGCTGACTCTCATCGCATGCTTCGTTTACCACATCCCATGCATAAATAATATCAGCATACCCATTCCGATAAGTGTACTCCAATACTCCATATATATAAGTTTTTAACCTTTCCAGCAAAACTTCACGGCTCACCAGACAATCTTCATCCAGAACATCTGTATCGCTAACCGTCAGGTTTCCACCAGAATATGCTTTAAAATCTTTTGCAAAAATAGATGGATTGACCTGTGCATGCCACACAAGTACATGTCCACGGACTTTTACTCCATTTTCTTTGGCCCAATCCAATAATTCCTCCGCCGCAAAATCAACGGTAAACAACGTTTCCGATGAGGCATCAAAATTGTAAGCCGGTTTGAATTCATTGCCAAACGTAATACTGTTATACATTCTGCTGATTAATGCTTCTTTCTCCGGATTACCGATTTCTGCAAGCTGATTGTTCCAATGGTCAATGGCTTCACAGCCGGTTCCCAGCATAAAATATTCTTTATAAAGTTCATCCAGTTCCTCATAAGAACTGGTATCTGCATATTTTCCTGTGTTGGTTTCTGATTCTTCCTGCATGATTTCCACCCTTTCTACCGTCTCCGATTCTTTTTGTGATGTTTCAGACTCTCCTTTCGTCATCTGTTCCGCAAATACGCCAAAGAGCATCGCAACCGCCGCTGGCAAAATGATCAACATCCACTTTTTGTTTTTTCCTGTTTTCATCCCAAACGCATTTCCCCCTTGTCTTTTAGCATCTCCCACATGATTTTATCTAAAGTGTAACTTTTTTCTTCTTTTTTTTCTTCTTATCACTTGCTAACCTGCTCCCATTTGTTGCTGAATGTTCTTAAATGATGAAAGTACTATTTTTTTCTGTCGTTTTGCGATATTCTGTGGGCGTCATCCTCATGATCTTAAAAAATGCCCGGTTGTAGTAACTGATATTGTTGAATCCACAGGAAAGAGCGATTTCTGTTACTTTTTTGTCTGTCAAAAGCAATTGATTGCAGCTTTGCAGGATACGATATCGTATCAAATAACGAAACGGTGTCATTCCTGTTAATTCCTTAAAGGAACGACAGAACTGCCCTTCACTCAAATGGGCATATTCTGCCAATTCTTCCAAAGTGATATTCTGATGATAGTTTTTGTGTATATAAACAAGGGAATCCGATAACTGATCGGCATTTACATAAAATGCTTTCTTTCCTCCGATTTTGGATATGTGGTGATGAAAAAGCTTATCCCATATCAATAAAGAGGTTCCCCTCATATAGAGTTCTCCTGCCTCCTGGTTTTGAATGATCTGGTTTAAATATGTAAGAATCTCTTTCTGCCAGTCAATCCCCTCCGTCAAAACCGTCGCGAAAGCCAGATTATTATGCAGCACCGGCAGTACATAGGTGTTATAACTGTACGTTTCAGACTCTGGGAACAAGAACATCGGCAATAAAACAAAAGCATAAAACGCCGGCGGGATTTCTGACCGACTATTGGCGTAATGAAGCAGCCCAGGCGGAATAAAAATCCCATCTCCCGCCTGCAGGACATACGATCGATCTTCCATATGAACGGTGATTTCTCCCTGTACCAGCACTAAAAACTCCATTTCATGATGCCAATGGAGATATAACACCGGTTCATGATCCACGGCCGCCTCGGTATAGTGAACCGAATACGGAGCCGCGTCTGTCTGATGTGAAATATTTTCATAAAAAGAGTCATTGGTATAAGAATTCATAAAATCTTCTCCCCGGAATTCATATTACAAAAACCATATCACGAATTTTTTAACACATCAAGATTGTGTTAGTTTTTATCAAGAAAAATCAAGCCATCAAAAGTCATCATTGCTATAATAAATTAACAGAAATCCAATGCTGTTACAAATAAGATGAATTTCAAGAGAGGTGTATGCATGGGAAAAATAGTGTTAGAACAGAATCGATTGATCTTTCAGAGAAGAGACGAACTGGTAGTCATTGAAGCATACGGCAGGAACTGTCTGCGAACCAGAGCGACCAGAAATGCCTGTATCTCGGATGAAAACTGGACCTTACTTCCGCCTGCGACGGAAGACAACTGTATCATAGAGGGAAACGAAGATTTTGCCACAATTACCAATGGAGATGTGAAAGCCACGATCGAAGCGGGATTTCCATGGTATGGCGGCATTATCTGTTTTTACCGAAAAGACAAATTAATTTTAAAAACCAAATATGAAGGCGACTATGTGAACAAATATGTCCATACAGAAGGAAACCACTATACGGTCAAGGCGATTTTCGAAGCAAATCCCGGAGAACATTTTTATGGACTGGGACAGGAAACAGAAGATGCCTTTGACAGAAAGGGAAGCACCTGCAATCTGGTACATTATAATACAAAATCCACATTGCCATTCCTGTATTCCTCGCTGGGTTATGGCTTCTTTTGGAATAACCCATCCCCTGGCCGATGTGAAACCACAAGAAATCACACCATGTGGTGCAGCGACAGCGCTTATCAGGCGGATTATTTAATCTTTGTCGGTGACAAGCCGGCGGATATTATGAAAACTTATGCCGAATTAACCGGTTACGCGCCTCAGTTTCCGGAATGGGCTGCCGGCTTCTGGCAGTGTAAACTTCGTTATGAAAGCCAGGAGGAATTACTCTCTGTAGCAAGAGAATATAAACGGCGCGGGATTCCGATTGATGCCATCGTCATTGACTATTTCCACTGGACCGAACAGGGCGAATGGAAATTTGACCCAAAATACTGGCCGGATCCTTCCGCTATGTGTAAAGAACTGGAAGAAATGAATATTAAACCGATTGTGTCTATTTGGCCGACCATCAATCCAAGCAGTGAAAATTATGAAGTGATGAACGAAAAAAATATGCTGGTCCGCACCGAAAACGGACAATACGGTACTTTTTCTTTCTATGGACAGCAGACCTTTATCGATCCGATGAATCCGGAGACCAGAGATTTTGTATGGGGTAAGATCAAAGAAAATTACTATTCCCATGGCATTAAGAATTTCTGGTTGGACGAAGCGGAACCGGAAGTACACCCTCAGCAATTCGGCCACTTGCATTTTTACAAGGGAAACGGCGCACAGACCGCGCTCTTATATCCCTATTACTATGTAAAAATGCTCTATGAGGGCTTACAAGATGCCGGAGAAACAGAAATCATTTCTTTGACCCGGGCAGCATATCCCGGCAGCCAGAAATACGGCGCGGCTGTATGGAACGGTGACATTGTGTCCGATTGGAATGCTTTGCGCCAAAGCGTGACCAGCGGTCTTTCCATGGGCATGTGCGGCATCCCATGGTGGAACAGCGATATTGGAGGATTTCTGAGCGGGGATACTTTAAGCGATGATTTCCGGGAATTGATCGTCCGCTGGTTCCAATTCGGATTATTCTCACCAATCATGAGACTGCATGGTTCCAGACTCCGGACACCTGATCAGCCTGAGCCAAATCCAGGTATTATCGAACGAAGCGGTGGCCCCAACGAAATCTGGGCTTTTGGGGATGAAAATTATACCATCATCAAAAAACTGATTGAAACCAGAGAGAAGCTGCGTCCCTACATTATGAAATATATGGATATCGCCAGCAAAACAGGGTCTCCTGTTATGCGTCCAATGTTCTATGATTTTTATGAAGATGAAGTATGCTATACGTTAGAGGACCAGTATACGTTCGGTGAAGATATTCTCTTCGCCCCCATTATGGAACGCGGACAGGTGGAACGTAAGGTATATCTGCCGGAAGGCAGCTGGATATCCGTGATTGACCATAAAACCTATACAGGAAAACAATGGATCACCGTCCATGCCGAACTTGATCAATATATTGCTTTTGTAAAAGAGAACAGCGAAGTACTTGACGTCTTTCAGTAATCCTCAAAGAAAAACTTAATCGAGTAGGAGGCGGTGATTAGCCGCCGTCCTCACACACCACCGTGCGTACCGTTCGGTACACGGCGGTTTCAATAGTTGATGTGCAGAGACTGATAGGCTGTGGCTAAATCATAGAAGCCCCAGTTTATCAGTCTTTCTTTTGTTAATGCTCTTTTGACCACACCTGTGTTAGACATTCTCCAGTAGGATTTCCTGCTGTATGCTCCCTCGCAGGCTACCCACTCTGGTAAGCCCAAGCCTATCAGCTTTCTCCTCCGGGTCTTTGGCCGTTTCCACTGTTTCCAGATACACATCCGTATCCGGCGGTACAGCCATCCGTTCAGGCTTTCGATATTGTTCTTCATGTATATACCGATAACCAGCCGGATTTCACCTGGCTGAAGCCTCACGAAGAAAAAACATTTGTACAGTATTTCATGCCTTATAAGGGCGTAGGCCGGGTAGGCAACGCCACAAAGGATGCGGCGGTAAGCTTAACCAGAACAGAAGACGGACGGACGGTACTGAAGGTATATGTCACCGGCGATTATGCACAGGCCTCCATCCAGATGACGGAAAAGGAACAGATTCTATATTCCCACACCACGGATTTGTCCCCAAAGACATGCTTTGAAGCGGAAATCCCAGCGCCTTCCCGTCTTTCGGACTGCACCGTCAAGGTAAGCTGCGGACAGAAAACTCTGGTCTCTTACTCCGTCTACGAGAAAAAACCAGAACCCATTCCCAGCCCCGCTGACCCCCTTCCTGCTCCCGAAAAACTTGCCACCACAGAAGATCTGTATCTGGCAGCTACCCACCTGGAACAGTATCGCCATGCCACCAGGGAACCTGCAGACTATTACCTGGAGGGACTGAAAAGAGATGCCACCGACATTCGGCTCAACAATGGTTATGGGCTTCTTCTGCTTCGTCGAGGACAAGTGAAAGAAAGTATCCCCTACTTCCAGTCTGCTGTGAAAAAGCAGACCTGGAAAAATCCGAACCCCTATTCCGGCGAATGTTATTTCAATCTGGGACTGGCATATGAAGCCAATGGAGAACCGGAAAAAGCCTATGATGCATTCTTCAAATCCATCTGGAGTGCTGAAACGCAAAGCGCCGGCATTTACTGGCTGGCATGTCTGTCCGCCAGAAAGGGAGAACTGGAAGATGCCCTGAAATTCGTGGAACAATCCATGATACGCAACTGGCATAATATGAAAGCCCGAACGCTGAAAGCCGCTCTTCTCCGCCTTCTGAAAAAGGATAACAGTACCCTTCTTTCGGAAAGCCTGTCCATCGATCCACTATATATGGGATGCCTGTACGAGAAAGCGCTGGCAGAAAATTCTATGGCAGACTGGAAACACATCATGCGCCCGGAAGCCCACAACCATCTGGAATTGGCTCTGGACTATGAAAAAGCAGGTCTCTATCAGGACGCGCTTCAAATTCTGCAGTCCTGCAAGGATGATAATCCTATGATTCTCTACTATCAGGGATACATGTACAGCAAACTCGGAAATGATGCGGCAGCGGCAGATTGCTTTGCCTCCGGAGAACATGCCTGCCCTGACTGTTGCTTTCCTAACCGGGTGGAGGAAATCGCTGTTCTGAAAGCAGCTATTGACAAATTACCTCAAGCCCCCATGGCACACTATTATCTGGGATGCCTGTACTATGACAAAAAACAGTACTGTCTGGCAACAGAACACTGGGAGGCTGCTGTGAAGGAAAACAATTCCATTGCAATGGTCTTCAGAAATCTGTCCATCGCTTACTACAACAAACAGCAGGACGGCGAAAAGGCTCTGACCGCCATGGAAAAAGCCTGCCAATTAGACAGCACCTACCCAAGATACCTGCTGGAATATGACCAGCTTGCCGCCCGATTGAATCTTCCGGTTTCTGACCGTCTCGCCCGTATGGAAGCACAACACGATCTGTTGAAAGAACGGGATGACCTATACCTGCGGTACATCACTCTGTTGAACAATACAGGGAGATATCAAGAGGCATACGATGCCCTCATGAGTCACCACTTCCATCCGTGGGAGGGAGGAGAAGGAAAAGTAAGCGCCCAGTATCGATATGCGCTGATCCATCTGGCAAAAAATCAACTGGCCGCGGGAAATCCGGAAACTGCGCTGCAGCTTTTGAATTCTGCCCTCACTTACCCGAAAAATCTGGGTGAAGGTAAGCTGCCAAACGTACCGGACAATCAGATTCATTACTTTATGGGCATGGCTTTCCGCCAGACAGGGGAATCCGCCAAAGCCGAAGAATACTTCCGTCTGGCTGCGTCCGGTCCCCAGGAGCCAAGCAGTGTCCTGTACTACAATGATCAACCCTCTGATTTCATCTACTATCAGGGACTTGCTGCCCGAGCACTGGGCAACGATGCGGCCGCAAGGAAAGCATTCCACAAACTGATCTCCTTCGGAGAGCAGCATCTCTTCGACGAAGTAGAGTATGACTTCTTCGCAGTGTCCCTGCCGGAAATTGAAGTGTACCAGGAGGATATTCGGTTGCGTAACGTACAGTACTGTAATTATCTGCGGGCTCTTGGCAGCCTTGGACTGGGAAAAAATGAGAAAGCAGAGGAATTGTTTGCCGGAATTCTCGAAAAACAAGGGGATTATCAGGGAGCACTGGAACACAGAACCATGAAAGCTTTCTAAACGATAACTCATAGCACGAAATATACCGCCCTTCAGAAGGGCGGTATATTGTCCATTCGTTTGAACTCCCGGAATTTTTCCAGAATCAATACATAACTGATCAGGCGGTCAAACACCTCTGCAAATTCCGCAGAAGTAACAAACAGCAGCTCATCTCCATGAATCCTGCCAAAATGAATACGCCCGTCTGCACTCGCCAGGGATGGATTTTCGCGTTTCACATACTCCATCACCTCGCTGATCTTCGCACATCCCCTGCGTCCCACATTGATCTTTCCATTGTGTGTCAGTTCATAATAGATTCCGGCTTCATCACTGGAAATGATTGTATTGGTATCAAGAATCAGCTGGAGCGCATGGTGACATCTTTTTCCATTGTCCACAGCAACGGCAAGCATTGTTTTCTCGTTCTTTTCTCCGCCATAAACAGAAACGGCCAATCCAACTTTAAAACTCTGTCCGCTCTTATCTTTGGTCTTGAAAACACGGTAATTGTTATTGTTAAATCTTGCGCCTCCCGGAACGACAATTTCCATCGTCCGGATGCCCAGATCCTGTTCCAGAAAAAATCCGGAATATTCTTCGGGTTTCAGACATTCACTGATATCCCTGAGCCCGTCACACAGATTGGCGATAAAAGGAAGCAGCTCATCTCTCGTCTGCCCGCCAATGTAATCGTAATACGTTCTCCTTATAAACTTGATATCATTCAATTTATGCAAATCGGAGCGCATACCGATTGTCTGAGACTGCGGAACAGGATTCTCACAAGACAGACACATTTCTCGGTAAGAGCCCGGACACTCCACCGGAAGATACCCTTTTTTCCTCTGAAAACCATACGCAAAAAAATCATGACCATTCGTGGCAAACGCATATTCTGTATTCAGCGCTTTTGCATAACGAAGCATCTGTCCGATCACTTCTTCACTGATTTCAACATGGGCTGCCTTGCATTCAATAACCGCAAGGATCGTGTTCCCGTCCGGACGCAGGATCAAAAGATCCGCCCTGTCTTTCCGGCTGGTATATCCATAACGTTTCATGGATACTTCCGTCTGCATATACCGGAGAGGCGTACGCAAAATCCATCGAAAATAACTGACAACTGATTGCCTTACTCTTTCTTCCGGTGTCAGAACAACCTTTTTTCGGCGACATCGGTCATACACATATTCCTTTCCTTCCGATACATAGGTTTTCGGTGAAGGAATAAACCTTAACAGCACATTTTTCTTTTTCCCCCACATATGCGTTTCTTCTTCCTTTCATTGTCTGAAGTATATTTGAAAGTTCATTTCTGCTGTCCGTGCAAAAACAGGGAACAGTTGAACCCTTACATTCTCAACCGTTCCCTGTCATCCATTTTTGATCAAATATTTTTTATTCTGCCGGACTCTCGCTTTCTGAAAGCCATTCCTGCACCTGTTCTACACTGACTTTCATCGCTTTCGCGATATCCTCCACAGCCATTCCTATCTCAGCAAGGCTTTTCACCGTTTCTTTCTGAGACTCCAGTTTGCCCCGTGCTATCCCATCTTCCACGCCTTCTCTATAGATCTTTTCAGATATTTCACACATTTCCTGATAACCTCCTTCTTCGCCTTTGAGATAATGTACCCTCTTTGAAAGATCACCGTGCGTCATGTCATTTGGATCTGCCGTCTTGAAATACTGCATCAGCTTTGCAGTTTCCGACCCATCATCTACAGCCGCATTCACATACAAAATATGTTGTCCATCCTCATAAAGGATACTGGTATTTCCGAAATGTTTTTCCACAGGATATGTGGTATATCCAGCCTTCCACAAATCTGTCTCACTGATATAGATGACATATACATCCGGCAGCTCTGCATAAGTTTTCCCTTTTTCCAGATATTCGCTGTCGATCATTGCACCGTAGAATCTGGTTCGTCTGGCGTGATCCACGGTATCGGCACGTTGGATTTCCAGATTGTAAAGCTTTCCAGTCCCGTCTTCCGCCAGAACATCCAGAATCGCATCATGCGAACGGATCTTAGAAATCCGATACTGAGACCGCACCTCCTTCACAACCAGATCTTCAATCCCTGTCAAAATCCGCAGCACATACTGACAAGCCGGTATGTCATTCAATGCTACAGACATAAATACGTTACTTAAAAGATTGAATTTTCTGGCTTCTTCCACACGTTTTTCGTGGTTCGCGAGGATTCGGACAGCGTCTCTGTCCATTTTTGTTTTTTTGATAATGGTTCCTCCTTTCGGTTTTCTCCCACTCTCCGAAAGATCCCAAAACCATCCCTGTCATGTTTACATAATACCATCCCGACCTATTGATTGCAAGCGCATTTATTTTTGTCTTATTTCAGTCCTTTACACAACGGTATCAGACAAAGCAAAATGATAATTCCGACGATACCGATCACAATACCCAGAATCATGCTTCCCCACACCATGGTGAAACACATCCCGACGCCCAGGGCAAGAGCGCCTACCACACCAACAACCGCTGTCAATACCGCTTTTCCCGTAATTTTAATCGGCTGTTTGTGCTCCATTTTTCTCCATACAAACACTGTGATCAGGGCAAAAACAATACCTACACAACCAACGGCAACTCCAGGTGTAAAGGCATTCCATTCCGGAAGCAATGCCATGCACATTCCCAAACCAAAAAACAGACAGCTGATAATTCCCAAAATCATCGCAACAAAACTACTCTTCTTCATTTTTAAATACCTCCTCTTTCTTTCCTTTTCTTGTTTGTCACAAGTGCATTTTATATTTCTTATATTTCATTTGTGTTTGAAATTTGTTTTAGAAATATTAGTTGCCCTGCAGAGAAGGTAAAAAATAAGAAGTTAAAAATAAGGTCCAGACACTCCTTGGAGTATTTGAACCTCGTATGCTTTATTTCACTTTAAATCGGTATCCGCAGAATCTTGTATTTTACTGTGCGCAGCGCAAAATTCAGCCATTGCTATCGGTATATAAATTCAGAAAATTTCACACTGCCTCCGATTTCCTTTGTAGCATACAGAAACAGTCCAAACCGGCAGCCGGTAAAATGATCCATCTTGAAATACAGCTTCTGGCTGATCCCTATCTGTTTCCAGCCTTCTCCCGCATCATAATAAAATCTTGCTTCATCTTTCATGTTTTCAAATTCTGCTTCCACTCTGAATTTCATGCGATCTGTGTGGATTTCCACTTCTTCCTGCAAAATGCCGACCTGTGTGTCCTTCTCCATTCCCTGCAGAGATGGATTATCCGCCGGACGATTCTCCATTACTGCAAACAATTTCCCGTTTTTCTTTGTGACAGCCACAAGACCATAGCATCCCTGTAATGCACAAAGTCCTGCATAATCGCCTTCTTTCATCAGAGAAGCATCTACCGTTACTTCCCCCACACAGCTTGGAAAACGCATTCGCTGCGTCAGGGTATTTTTCGCCTGTGTTACATTTTTGCAGAGCTTGTCCGTGGTAATTTCCACCGTTCCATTCTCGAAATCTCTTTTGATCAGAGACAAATCCGGTTCATGGTTGATCTGCCAGCAGCTTTTCAACCCAAAACTGTCATAATCCTGCTGTTTCGTCATTCTTCCGGATGATTTTACCTCTCCATCCACAGAGAAACCGCTTTTAAAATCATCACTCTGTACCAAAGGAAGATATTCATATCCCGGTCTGGTACTTACCGTTTCAAAATCAGCCGGTACTTTTCCGTCCACGCCAAACACCGGATAATCTTCTTCCCAGCGGATCGGAACCAGTACCGGAATACGCCCCACTGCCCCTCTGTCCTGAAACAACACTGCATACCATTTCCCATCCGGAGTGTCTACAATTCCTCCCTGGGCAACTCCCTGATTACAATATCCCATATCATCATTCAGCACATCGCCGCCTGTGAATTCTCCTTCCAGAGAATCCGACACGAAACATGCCTCCACCCGTTTCCACTCTTCTCTCAGAGAGTGAATAAAGAACAGATAATATTTGCCGTTTATCTTATAAAAGTGAGTTCCCTCATAACCAAGTCCGGGATGTCCTTCATCTTTGACAATAATTCTGTCGATACCGCCTTCTTTCGGACCGCTCAGATCCGCACGCAATTCCTGCAGACGAATGTATTTGTTTCCCGATGCTATATAGACTCTGTTATCATCGTCAAACAGAATGGAACAATCATGATAAAAGCCCTCTATATAACTCTTTTTCCACGGGCCTTCGACAGAAGGCGCTGAATAAAGGTATGTTTTTCCGGTATCATTCGCCACAAAACACACAAAAAAGATTCCTTTATGATAACGTAAGGAAGCCGCCCACATCCCCTTTCCGTATATATTTTCCTCCCCTTCCATTTTCTGTGCCGGAGTGGAATCCAATACATCATAAACATAGGATACATGCTCCCAGTTTACCAGATCGTAGGAACGCAGAATTTCACATCCGGGCATAAAGTGCATCGTTGTATTGACCATATAGTAAGTATCATCGACCCTGATGACATCCGGGTCCGGATAATCCAAACGGGTGATAGGATTCATTTCCTGATTTTCTGTATTGCTCATAATTGCCTCCTCTATAAATCTTCTCAGATATGTCACATTTTCTTAAATCAGCGTAAGTGATACGGTTTATTCATCTGCGTTTATAATCCGGATAATGTCCTCATTACCAGATCTACATCCTTATTCTCAAGTTCCTGAATAATGTGTAAATAAGTTTTCTGTGTCGTTGTCATACTGGCATGTCCCAAACGCCTCGCCACACTTGCAATCGATACGCCGGCAAACAAGAGAAGAGAAGCGTGTGTATGTCTCAGACCGTGAATGGAAATCTCAGAAATTCCGCACGCTCTACAGTGTCTGATCAGCACATCATTCACGGTAGAATTGTAAATCTTTGCATCTCCGACAAAAATCGGTTGATCCGCCGGAAGATTTCTGATCAGCTCTGAAAATTTTACGATAATCTGCCAGTCGATCGGTATCTTTCTTACCGATGAATGATTCTTCGTCGGCAGAAAACCTCCGTTCCCTTTATAATCCCATGTTTTACTGACTGATAAAGTTTGTCTGGCGAAATCAAAATCGGCAGGTGTGACCGCAAGCGCTTCAGAAAATCTCATTCCCGTTTTGGCCACCAGCAAAATAAACCAATCCCAGTTTACGTCTTCCGTAAGATCCAGGTGAGCAATCAAAGTATGTAATTCGAATTGACTCAGGTACTTGATTCTTTTTGCTCTCGGTGATTTTCCTTTAATAATCGCCTTTCTGGTCGGATCTCTCTCAATCAGCCCTTCGTCCAGCGCATCCAGTATCGCCCCTTTCAGCTGATGATGAAAATCCAGCGTTGTCTGCCGCTCATGTTCTTCCGCATAATCATTCAGCAGTTTTTGATAAGCGGTTCTGTTAAGTTCGGATACTTTCAGATTTGGAGCGAGCTTTTCTACCCACTTCTGTGTCATCCGATATTTCGCCATCGTTGCTTCTCTAATCGCGCCTTTCTTGTATACATCAACCCATTGTCTGTAATACTCATAAAAGAGTTGTGTTTTGTCTGTATCCTTCTGCATAAGCTTCCTTCCTTTCCCAATCACTTACGCTGATACAGATAATGAACCGACAGTTTTTACCGTTACGCAGCATGGATCAGCGGCTTTATTTCTTCTTCTAAAATTTTCTTTAGCTCTGCCATACACTGCGCATAATATTTAAATTTGGGCAATGCCTTTTCCTGTACGGATTTGTAACTTTGATAATCAATCGTTGCCTTGATCACACTCTCGTTTGGTATTTCTCCATTTCTATAATGAAGCGCCGCATACATTACATCTTCTTTTGACGCATACCAGGTATCACAAAAATCTGAAATTATTCTGTCAATACAGTCACGTTTCATATTTTCCATAATATGCAGAATAGACTGGCCTTTGTATTTATTCTCATCTTCTTCAATTTCATGGATCAGATTTGTCATAAGCTCCGCTACTTTCCAATTATCCTTCCGCATTTCTTCAATGTACTGCTTAACTTCAGCAATCTGTTTCTGGCGCTCTTCCTTTGAAAATTCTTCTATTTCCTCATTTGATGCGACAATGTTCTGGATCAGACTGATGATATATTCATAGTCAATCTTTGTACTGCTGTATGCCAACAATTCATAATCCAGATCGATCATTTCCTCTTCATCGCCCGGCTTCCCTTCCTGACCATCCTTCTCACCTTCTGCAAGTTTAATCTCTTCCAGTGCGTTTTTATATACACCCGCGTACTTCTCATATTCCTCTTCTGTAATCCCATATTCTTTCAGCATACTGTCTTCATATTTGGTAAAGGATTTAAGCTGCGCAAACAACCGGTCAAAAACCTGGAACATCCTGACAAATACTTTTTTCTCTTTTACAGACATCCGGGGTACTTTCTCCGGAGTTTCAGCACTGATCCGCAGTGCCGCCAGAGCCTTTCGGAACGCAGGTTCAATTTCTTCCCACTCGGAAACAAGCGCCTCTTCCGTACTTCCCGCCGAATACAGTTTTACCGCGCGTTCTACGGTTTCCTTAAACAATTTCGGCGCCTGGAATGTCACAATTTGTCCATAGGTTTTATTTTTGTCAAAAATACGGTTCGTCCGTGAAAATGCCTGGATTAAATCATGCAGTCCCATCGGCTGTCTGTCAATAAAAATCGCAGACATACATGGCGCGTCAAAACCAGTCAAAAGACGGTCTACAACAATCACCAGATCCAGCTGTTCACTTCTGCTTTTGAACTTCGCATCTTTTCGCGCCAGACGCTTATTCAGATTGGCATTGTAGCCCTGTATCTGAGAGATCTCATATCTGGTTCCAAACATTTTATTATAATCATTCAACGACTCCTGCATTTTTTCCTGATTCACATGAGAACCTTCTTCCGTTTCCGTCACAGAGTAGGTAATCGCGAACTTTGGAAAATCCGGAAGCACCTGTTTCATTTTTTCATCAATCTTTAAAGAAGTTTCTCCATTCTTTACTTTCATCAGAAGTTCATAATATTTCTGAGCCAGCTGAATGGAACTTGTCGTCAGGATACCCTCATAAGTCTGTCCTTTTCCATTTTGAAATCCAAGCTTATGGTAAGATTTGTTCAGAATAATATCCAGTACACTGAGCATATGTATCTCGTTGTCATAGATACGGCTGTCTGTCTCGTCCACAAGATTCTTTGGTCCGTTATGCTCTACCTGAAAACCGAGTACCGCACGATCGCGAATTGCATTTTGAATGGTATATTGATGAAGGCGTTTCCCATACAATTCTTCTGTCGTACGAGGCAAATCTCCCAATTGCGGATATGGATTCTCAGCAAACCGCGGTGTTCCGGTAAACCCATACCAGAGAGAACGTCCGAAAAAACGTTCCAATTCCCGCTTTGTTTTCGGCGTAACTGCTCTGTGGCATTCATCCACCACAAAAGCGATTTTAAGATTTTTAATTCTGCTGTATTCCACAGTACCCTCCTGCAGTCTTTTGCTAATCAGAATCTGCAGTTTCTGAATCGTGGTAACAATTACCTGTCGGTCGCCGGATTTCAGTTTTCTTTTCAGATCGTTTACATTGTCTGTTTCATCTACATCGACCAGATCATTGTTCGCATACGCCTGAAATGCCATGGTGGTCTGTTTGTCCAGATCTTTCCGGTCAATCAGAAAAATGGTTTTATCGATTGCAGGAATATCCATCAGAAGATTTCTTGTTGCCTTATAAGAGGTCAAAGTCTTCCCGGATCCTGTAGTATGCCAGACATAACCGGATGTTCCTGTTTTGGAAGCTTCACGTATGGATTCAATGGCATGAATCTGGTATGGTCTGAGAAGGATCAGACGCTTCGCGTCTTCATCCAAAACCGTATATCTGGCAATCATTTCATGTGCTTCAGGAATCCGAAGGACACTTTTGGCAAACTCAAGATAATCCATCACCGGATTGTTTTCTTTATCTACCCAGTCACTCATAAACTTCGGATTCAGCTCCGCAGCGCCGGCAGCGGCAAAATATTTTGTAGCCACCCCGTTGCTTACCACAAACATCTGAACAGCGGAAAAAATACCGGTGAATTTTCCTTCGCTGATATATTTTTTGATCTGCCAGAAAGCGTCCATATACGAATGCTGCCTGTTTTTTAATTCTATATGGATCATTGGAAGGCCATTGATCATCAATGTCACATCAAATCTTCGATTCCGCGACACTTCTGTAATATCCTTATCATCCGATGCCAGCGCGCTATATTGATTGATCACTTCGTAGACACTGCTTCCGCCTGCAATATGCTCATGATTCATCACAACCAGATGTAATTTTTCTGTGCCGCGCTGTACATGAACCATTACTTTTCCATTTTCTCCAACCAGCCATTCCCCAGCTTTGTAGAAAGAAGAAAACTGCAATTGATTTTTCACCTGTTCAAACTCGGCATCCGACAATGATTGTCCGTTGAGTCTTTCTTTATTGTTCTGTTCCAGGATATATTTAAAATTATTCCAAAGATCCGCTTCCGTCTTCAGATCCGCCCGGTATGTCCATTGCGATTTTCCATAAACCAACTGATCAATCAGTTTTTCTTCGATTACATTCTCCAATTCTGGCATTTTATTTGTCTCCTTTATGATTATTCGCTGGGTTTCAGTATATATTTGAAAGATTTGCAGGTGAATATGCTTCCGCTGGTGAAGGGTGATGATGTGGTCAAGGCTAGTAAAATATCCATTGATTTTACATTGTTCCTCGTAACTCGGATAAGAAAAATCTATCTTCGCAAGATCTGAATTATGAAGATGAACTACCGATTTACCCTGTGCCATTTTTGCCATATCATTATGTGGTTTTCCATTTGAAATACTGATAGCTAAAAATGCAGCGTCAATATCAGCCGGTAGTGTAATTACATTCAAGTCTCCACCAAGCAAAATCCCCGGTTTTTCAACGACTGATGCTATCGAAATATCCTCCGCGGTTTCCCCGGAACCTGGCACTATTACTTCTCCACCTTTACTATAAACTGAACCTGTTTTTTCATCGACAAAAGTATCCACTTCAGATATAACAGTTTCATACTTTGTATATAACCTGCCATACAGAATTATAGGTGTTCCGACTTCCTTCAAATCGCTCTTTGAATAACCTGAACCTTTTGAAAATGAGGCAAGTTCCCCCAACTTACGCTGTTCCCAAGCGAACTTGAGAGCTTTATAATCTCTTTTACACTTACACTGGTGAAGGGTGATGAGGTGGTCGAGGGATTGAAAATAGTCTGCAAGTAAAGTTTGCTCTTTCAAATCTACAGGAATCTGTACATCAACACCAGCAAGAGATTTTTGACTAACTCCCTTTGCCGTTCCTCCACTTGAAAGTGAAGTGAGCGTATTGAAAACCACAGGACTTCTGAGTAATGTTGCAAGAAAATTTTCCGTAATAATATCTTCTTTCACATCAAAGGCAATTGTTCGCTGACTAAGAATATACCGCTTATTATCAGGCACTTGAGCCACATTTCCCATAGGTGCTTCTGTAGTAAATAGCACTTGTCCTTCGTGCAATTCGTTACCGTTCATCCACTTTTCATATAATGCTTGGTCGCCATAATGAACATCTTGAGAAAAGTCAATATATCCATCTTTAACATTAAGTGCTGATAACGCTAAGTAGCCGCTTTCACTCCAATCCATTCCAAGTTTTTTAGGCGTTCTACCACGAAAATCCGTTATCTTTTCAATGCAACCAAGCAACTTACGCTGTTCCCAATCGTCTGTAAATCCTTCAAAACGAATCGCTGGAACTTTTTCTCCATCCTGTGGAAACATATTTTGAAGCATATATTTTTTTAAAGTTTTCGTCTGTTCACACTTCCGCTGGTGAAGGGTGATGAGGGTATCTAATTGTGCAAAATATTTTCCAATCTTCCGTTGTTCTTCTATATCTTGTGGTACCATCAATTTCGTCTCAAAAAAATCGGATGGTGCAATGTTTAAAAGTCCATGATTTCTAGCACCTTCTGCAGCTATTTCATGAATTCCCTTATGCCAAAGGTTTGTACTGTAATATGAAACTAGAAAATCAGAATCTATAGGAACATTGTCTTTTATGGAAAATACAATGTAAAGTGTTGATAACACGCCATTTTCATAACGATCTAATCTTTTAATTGCTCCCCACGGTGCATCAGAAGAAGTGCTTTTGTTATAGGCAAACTCTCCGTTTTTTATCAGGTAATATCCACTCACATCTTTGCTCGCTACTCTTTTATCAAAGAACTCATTCTGATCAATCAATCCATATTGAGCAGATATTGTTAAAGGTAATTCAGATACTAAATCTTGATTTTTTCTGGTAACACGTTCTGTCAAATCTCCCAACTTACGCTGTTCCCAATCATCTTCATACCCCTTGAATCTAATCACCGGTTTTCCCATATCCATTACCCCTCCATCTTCCCAATCAAATCATTCAGCGATGACAGAACAGCTGCGTCCGATGAGGTCAGTTCTTTTAAAAGCGATAAAAATTCTCCCTGAACCTGTTCCAGTTCCTGATCTGTTTTTTTCATATCCGACAACAATGCATTCAGATCGATGGGTTCCTCTTTTTCGAAATTATCCACATAACGGGGGATATTCAGATTGAAGTCATTGTTTTCAATATCCTCAAAACTGGCAAGAAAAGATTCTTTTTCCACCGTTTCTCTCCTGGTATAAAGCTCAAGAACCTCATGGATATGCTCATCCGTCATTTCATTTTGCTTTTTGCCTTTATTGAATTTCCGGGAAGCATCAATAAACAATACATCGCGCCCGTCTCTGTGTTTTTTTAACACAATGATACAGGTTGGAATGGAGGTGTTATAAAATAAGTTTGCCGGAAGCCCTATCACCGCATAGATGTTGCCGGAACGCAGCAGTTTTTCCCGGATTTTTCCCTCGGCAGCGCCCCGGAAAAGAACGCCGTGCGGCAGTACAATAGCCATCGTTCCATTATTTTTCAGATGATACAACCCATGCAGCAAAAATGCATAATCTGCTTTTGACTTTGGAGCCAATACCCCATAATCACTAAACCTCTCATCCTGCAGAAATCCTGCGGCGGCGCTCCACTTCGCTGAATACGGAGGATTCATCAGCACCATATCAAACTCCGTCTCTTCTCCGGTCGGCCAGTCTCCATCCAAGGTGTCGCCATTGTGAAGGTTCTGATTGTCCGCCGCAATCCCATGCAGGAACATATTCATCCTTGCCAGATTATAAGTCGATGTATTCAATTCCTGCCCGTAATATTGAATATATCCCGGTTCTGAAGCGTACCTTTTTGCATTCAGCAAAAGTGAACCCGAACCCATGCAGGGATCATATACAGACAATCCTCTTTTGTCTTTCTGACCGGAAATTGCAATCTTTGTCAAAATCTTCGACACAGCCTGTGGTGTATAGAATTCGCCTGCCTTTTTTCCTGTTTCAGATGCAAACTGACCGATCAGATACTCATAAGCATTTCCCAGGATTTCCGCATCTGAGTTTAACAAATCCGCCTTGTCGATCTCTTTGATCAGGTTTGCCACCGTATCGCTCTGTTTTTGATCTCCTGCTCCCAGACGGCTGGAGTACAGATCAATATCCGTAAACAGATCTGCAAAGATCGGATCGCTTTGTTCGATATTGTTGAATCCCTTCTGCAGCTGCTCCCGATGAAACGAATTATTTCTCGCCGCTTCAGCAAAATAGGTATATGTCAATTCCGGTTCTATAATATAATGACATTCATCCGCGAGCTGTCCTTTCAATTCCTCCGCGCTCTCATCTTCCAGCGCTTCTTTGTACGCTTCCAATGCCTGTTTTAAAGTCTCAGGCTTTTCGTCATAGAGAAGATCATATACCTTGATCAGAAAAGAATCGGAAAGGTATTTATAAAACACAATTCCCAACAAATAGTTTTTATACTCATTCGCATCCATCTTTGAGCGCAGAATATCGGCCCCGCTCCATAAAACGCTGATCAAATCTTTACTGTTCTCCTGTTCTGCCATCTCATTGGTCCTCCATGTTTACATTCTGTTCTTTTTCATCAGAAATAACCTGACTTCTATTATTGTCAGTATATCACAGCGAACGGCATATCTCACACTTATTTTATTGATTTTTTGTACAAAAACGCTCAGGAAACCCCGCCCGGCTCATTGCCCGCCCTCAAAAAATATGATATATTAATTTTCAGAAAGAGTTTCTCATACTCCTAGAGCGTGTTTGAAAATTGCTAGGCAAACCCATATGCTTTATAGATAAAATGATAGATATAGAAGGAGAGATTCAAAATGGATCAGAAAAAAAACGACCAGAATCCACTGGGATATCAAAGTCTCCCCCGGCTTCTGCGAACCTTTGCAGTGCCAAGCATCATCTCAATGCTCGTGGGCTCACTTTACAATATTGTGGATCAGATTTTTATCGGCCAAGGCGTGGGATACCTTGGAAATGCAGCCACCAATGTCTCTTATCCCCTTACGACGGTTTCCCTTGCGATCGCACTGCTGATCGGAGTCGGAAGCGCGTCCCGGTTCTCCTTAAGCCTTGGCGCCGGAGAAGACGAAACAGCCTGCCATGTCGTAGGAAACGCGGTCTGCATGATGGTTCTCGCCGGCATAGGCTATGCCGTCCTCATCCAGCTTTTTCTCCATCCGATGCTGAATGCCTTCGGCGCGACTCCGGAGAATTTTTCCTATGCCGCCTCCTACTCCCGGATTATAGGACTTGGCATGCCTTTCCAGATTGTCACAACCGGCATGAGCAATCTCATCCGCGCGGACGGAAGCCCAAAATACTCTATGGTCTGTACATTGATCGGCGCAATTTTAAATACGATCCTGGATCCCCTGTTCATCTTTGTCTTTGACCTTGGAGTGGCGGGCGCCGCATGGGCAACGGTCATCGGACAGTTTTTTTCCTTCCTCGCCGCCCTCCTCTATCTCGGGAAATTCCACAGTGTGAAGCTATGCAGGAAACATTTCCGTCTGACAGTCCAGGACAGTCTTGCCGCGGCCTCTCTTGGACTGAGCAACAGCCTGAACCAGGTGGCGCTTACTCTGGTACAGGTCGTAATGAACAATTCGCTGACTTATTATGGCGCGTCAACCGTTTACGGAAGCGATATCCCGCTCGCCGCCTGCGGCATCGTGATGAAGACCAACGCCATCCTGCTCGCTTTTATTATCGGTCTGTCTCAGGGCTCCCAGCCCATTATTGGATTTAACTACGGCGCAAAACAGTATTCCCGCGTGCGCGGCACTTACCGTCTTGCCATCTCCTGCAGCTTCGTGATCACCGCGATCGGCTTTGTCCTGTTCCAGTTTTTCCCCAGACAGCTGATCTCACTGTTCGGAAGCGGCGACGCGCTTTATTATGAATTTGCGGTCCGCTTTATGCGCATTTTCCTGTTCATGATCCTCGTAAATGGAGTCCAGATGATCTCCTCCAACTTCTTTTCCGCCATCGGAAAACCACTGAAAGGACTTCTGCTCTCCATGACAAGACAGGTCTTCTTCCTGATCCCGCTTGTATTGATCCTTCCTCTGTTCCTGGGGATCGACGGAATCGCCTTTGCCGGACCTGCGGCCGACACCGCGGCGTTCCTCGTATCCGTCCTTCTGGTCCGGAGAGAGATGGGCAGAATGAAAAAAATGGAGGTCTGACTGAGCGAGTGCAATCCACTTTAAATATTCCAGTGTTTCGTTTGCGTGCCTTACGAAACCCATCCAACTCATCCTCATTTTCAAAAATTTAGCCTTACTTATTGATCAATCCCAATACTTATAATTTTACTCCCTCTATACTCTTAAGAATTGACTTTTTATTATTTTCATGCAAATATACTTCATTCAATTTTGTTTTTCTGTAACTAAGATAAGAATCTTTCGTTCTCTCTATTAACACACTTGTAAAAAATCTCTCCCAGCTGAAATACTCTCTGCTGTCAATATAATCTTCCGGATGATCCAATATAGCCTGAAGATCTTTTCCTTCAACCAGTCCCGACTGCAAAATCAACCATTCAAATGACTCCGGAAAATATAAATGAATATTTTTCTTTTTAAGAGCACATTTGTACAAACGATCCATCTCAGGACCAATCGCTGCTCCATCCGCAATCACACATACGCATTCATTTTCAATATGCTCCAGCAAATAAAAGATATTTGACTTTCCGCCGGCACTCTCACAGGAAATGTTTCTTTCTTCTCCAACCGCTTTAAAAAAGTCAAATCCGGAATTGGAATCCTCTGTTATTATTTTTTCCGGGACAACCGGAAAATTTTGATAGTTCGAATATATCTGATACATCTGCTGGTACATTCTCCTTGTGTCATGGTATTTCCCGGAGCAATGTATTCCATAGATCTCTTCTACACTGTATGGAAGATTATACAAATTTTCCCTGGTAACCAAAACATAATAATTATCGGAGTTTTTGACAGATGCTGCAAATTCTTCCGTATGAATAAACGCATTTTCTTCATCTATAAAAAAAATTGTTCCTGATGAATGCTCCAGAATCAGTTTCCAATTTACGCCTTCTAATATTTTACAGGGAACGGCGCATACCACATCTATTCCGCTTGAAGCTCCAAGATTTTCTGCCTGCCTCAGCATATTGATCAGCGTTGTTTTTCCTGTTCCGCTGTCTCCTCGAACAATGGTAATATTCCTTTTGATTTCGAATTCATAGTGAACCCGGTTGTTTTTTACGACAATCCTGTACTTTCCTTTCATCCCATTCACCTACACATATCTTCCTGCCGCCCTCACAAACTGCTCCATATTATGAACCATCTCCCCAGTATTGAGAATCTTGATTTCAAAATCATCTTCTCCAAAATCCATAATGTGTCTTAAATTGATGGTCAGATTCTTCTGTGTACCGATCTTCAAAATCCATTTCGCGCAATTATCCCCACAGGCAGATGCGTTAAAAACCTTACCCGTTTGATCAAACGCCATCAGAATCAGCGTTTTTACCCCGCCTGAAATCTCCTTTACAGAGATTGGTCCCAATACCGGGCTCTGGATCAAGTGCGGGCTGATGACTTCTGACTTATCTACATCTTTTATCATGCTCACAGATAATGGTTCTGTAATCCATTCATCTTCATATCGATTATCAAAATACGTCGGCGGATGATAAATTGCCTGATCCATTTCTCCCAGAAATACACTCAGCATAAAAACCTCCTAACTGGCACTTCGTCCGTATCAAAGTTTTTGATACAGATATACCAAAACCGCACCAGCCCATTTCAGCCAGTGCGGTCTTTTTTCATTCAGTTTATCAATTAATACAGCTTCGCTCCTGCTGGAATCCTGTCATCCACCATCAGGAGATTCAGTCCTTCCTGACCGTCCACCTCATGTACCGCAGAGATCAGCATTCCACAGGAATCGATTCCCATCATCTTTCTCGGCGGCAGATTTACGATGGCGATACAGGTCTTTCCGATCAGCTCTTCCGGCTCATAATACTCATGAATACCGCTCAAGATCGTACGGTCTGTGCCTGTGCCGTCGTCCAGCGTAAACTGAAGGAGTTTTTTGCTCTTCGGCACTGCCACGCAGTCTTTCACCTTCACAGCACGGAAATCGGACTTGCTGAAGGTGTCAAAGTCCACCATTTCCTCAAACAGCGGCTCGATCTTCACGTTGGAAAAATCAATCTTTTCCGCTGCTTTTTCCTCTGCTTTCACTTCAGCGGCAGCGGCTTTTCCTGCCTGTGCCGCATTGTTTGCCTCATTTTTGGAAGCGCCCTGTGACTTCATGGTGGGGAAGAGCAGCACATCACGGATTGCAGCGCTGTCTGTCAGCAGCATACACATACGGTCGATACCGAATCCGATACCGCCGGTCGGAGGCATACCGATCTCCAGAGCGTTCAGGAAGTCCTCATCCGTATGATTTGCCTCCTCGTCGCCCTGAGCGAACTGCTCCTCCTGTGCTTGAAATCTCTCTCTCTGATCGATCGGGTCGTTCAGCTCGGAGTAAGCGTTTGCCATCTCCCAGCCGTTCATAAAGAACTCGAAACGCTCCACATATTCCGGATTCTCCGGTTTTTTCTTGGTCAGCGGAGAAATCTCCACCGGATGATCCATAACGAAGGTCGGCTGAACCAGATGCTCCTCAACAAATTCCTCAAAGAACAGGTTCAGGATATCGCCTTTTTTATGTCTCTCTTCAAATTCAATATGATGCTCTTTTGCCAGCTCTCTCGCCTGCTCCAGAGTCTCTACCTGATTCCAGTCCACGCCGGAATACTTCTTCACCGCGTCAACCATCGTAATACGCTCAAACGGTTTGCCCAGATCCATCTCGATTCCGTTGTAAACGATCTTCGTGGTGCCAAGAACTTCCTGCGCCACATGGCGGTAAAGATTCTCGGTCAGATCCATCATTCCGTTGTAATCGGTATATGCCTGGTACAGCTCCATCAGCGTAAATTCCGGATTGTGTCTGGTGTCCAGGCCTTCATTGCGGAATACACGGCCGATCTCATACACTCTCTCCAGACCGCCGACGATCAGACGTTTCAGATAAAGTTCCAGGGAAATGCGAAGCTTCAGATCCTCATTCAGCGCATTGAAATGCGTCTCGAAAGGACGTGCCGCCGCGCCGCCGGCATTTGCTACCAGCATCGGGGTTTCCACTTCCATAAATCCTTCGCCGTCCAGGTATTTGCGGATCGCGCTGATGATCCTGGAACGTTTGATAAAGGTATCCTTTACCTCCGGATTCATGATCAGGTCCACGTATCTCTGACGGTAACGAAGATCCGTATTGGTCAGTCCGTGGAACTTCTCCGGGAGGATCTGAAGACTCTTGCTCAGCAGCGTCAGACTGGTCACATGAATGGAGATCTCACCTGTCTTCGTTGTGAAAACAGTTCCCTTCACACCTACGACATCGCCGATGTCCATTTTCTTGAATTCCTTGTAAGCTTCCTCACCGATATTGTCGCGTGCCACGTAGCACTGAATACCGCCCTGCAGATCCTGTACATTACAGAAAGAAGCCTTTCCCATCACACGTTTGGACATCATACGTCCCGCTACGGAAACCTCTTTTTCCTCCAGCTCCTCATAGTTGTCTTTGATTTCCTGACTGTGATGTGTCACATCATATTTCGTAATAACAAACGGATCCTTACCGTTCTCCTGCAGTTCCTTCAGTTTATCACGGCGCACCTTCAATAACTGATTAATATCCTGTTCCTGTGTCTGCTTCTGCTGTGCCAATCTCTCTCACTCCCTTTTTCTGTATTTTTCTTCCAGTGTTCAGACGTTTCTCTGGATCTTCAGTACCTTGTACTGCATAACGCCGGTAGGTGTCTCCACTTCCACAACGTCGCCGATGCTGGCGCCGATCAGAGCTTTTCCAACTGGAGACTCATTGGAGATCTTGCCTTCCAGGCTGTTTGCCTCGGTGGAACCTACGATCTGGAATTCGATCTCTTCTTCAAACTCCACATCATACACGTCTACCTTACATCCCACATTGATCTTGTCGGAATCCACTTCATCTTCCACTACAACCTCTGCGTTTTTCAGGATTTTCTCAATCTCTTCGATACGCGCCTCGATATCGCGCTGTTCGTCCTTCGCTGCATCGTACTCCGCATTCTCAGATAAGTCGCCCTGCTCTCTCGCTTCCCGGATCTTTACGGCAACCTCTTTTCTCCGGTTTACCTTTAAGTCATGAAGTTCTTCCTCCAGTTTCTGGAGACCTGCATAAGTAAGAATATTTTTCTTCTCTGCCATTTTCTACACCCTTTCCTTATCTATATCTGTCAATGTATGATAGCCGTAACAATTCAATCAGGCCTGCGCATTTACTGCGCAGACCGTATGAAAACACAGTACCTGCAGGCATCCGCCCCATCGCGAGGCGATCTTCATGGGCGGGTGCCATAACCGTTCAGCAAGCTGAATGGTTATGATCAGCAGACAAAAGCTGCGCGCCTTTGTCTGCTGATGGTTCTCTTCATGTAAAATCCAAAGGACAGACTCCGCCTATCCTAACAATTACAGTAGTATAAAAGAAATATCTGGCCTTGTCAAGAAAAAGCTGGCGGGCAGCAGTTCAGCCTTGCTGAACTGTTACGCTGGCGGAACTATTCTCACACCGTCTGGCTTCCTTTTTTCCCGTCAAGACCCTTGGTTTTCCATTTTCCTCTGCGGTAGAAGATGAAGGTGATCAGGGCTCCCATCAGCCAGGAAGACAGCAGGGAAATCCAGATACATTCGTACCGTCCGTTGGGCAGCTCCGGGGTTCTGGTCAGCCAGGAAATTCCGTAAGCTACCGGCACACGGATCACGACGGTTGTGATCAGAGAGATCCACATAGGCGTCATTGTATCTCCCGCTCCGCGCATAACGCCGGAAAGACTCTGGGTCACTGCCATCGCAATGTAACCCACCGCCAGAATCCTCATCATATTGGCGCTCAGCGTCACAAGCTCGGAAGTGTTGGTAAAAATCGCCATCAGATACCTTCCAAACACAAGGATCATCACAGTAATCACCGTGGATGTACCCACCGCCATCAACGTACCCTGTTTGGCTCCCTGCTCCACGCGGTCATATCTTCTGGCTCCCACGTTCTGTCCAGCAAAGGTGGTCAGTGCTGTTCCGAAGGAAAAGTTCGGCATCATCGCGAAGCCATCCACACGCATGATGATGACGTTTGCCGCAATGACCATCTCTCCGAAGCTGTTGGTCAGCGACTGTACTACGACCATCGCCATGGAAAAGATCGCCTGGGTGATACCGGACGGAAGCCCAAGGCGGATGATGTTCCATGCATGATGTCCGTTTGGTTTCAGATACTGCGGTTTCAGATCAAACAAATCTGACATTCTTTTCAATTTGATCATACACATGACCGCAGAGGCAATCTGCGCGATCACCGTTGCCAGCGCCACTCCCGGCACTCCCATATGGAACACCGCCACAAAGGTAACATCCAGGACAATGTTGATGACCGTCGCGATCAGCAGATAGATCAGAGCGGATACGGAATCGCCCAGTCCTCTTAATATACCGCACAGAATGTTATAATATGCAATTCCGGACGAACCAAGCATCATAATGATCAGATAAGACGCACACCAGTCAATGATGCTTTCCGGTGTATTCAGAAGTTCCAGCAAAGGCCGCGCGCACAGTGTCCCCACGACCATGATGAACAGCGACGCAGCAGCGGTCAGTGTGATACAGTTTCCGATCGTCCGGGAAAGCGCCTCTCTCTCCTTCGCGCCGAAGTACTGGGATACCATAACGCCGGCACCCACAGAGATTCCGACGAAAAGCACCAGCAGGAGATTCATGATCGGGCTGGCGCTTCCCACCGCCGCCAGCGCATTATCTCCCACATATCTTCCCACCACGATGCTGTCCACGGTGTTATAAAGCTGCTGTGCAATATTCCCCAGCAGCATAGGGATCGTAAAAACCAGAATTTTTTCCCATGGTTTCCCCTGCGTCATATCCGAAGGGGCAAAGATCTCTTTGATTTTCATAGTTCGCTACACTCCATTTTTCTTTCGTTTTCTTTTTCTTTTCCTCTTTTATGTCCGCATGTTTCAACGCCTGTCCAACGTCCAGTTCTGTAAAAGCTCCCCAAGCTCTTCCAGCGTCCCCACCGCATTCACTTCCGAACGCAGCTTTGCGGAATGGGGAAATCCCGCGGTATACCACGCCACATGCTTGCGCATTTCCCGCATTCCCACATCCGGGCCTTTATATTCCACCTGAAGGCGCGCGTGGCGCAGGATCATTTCTTTGACCTCGTCCATGGAAGGCCTCGGAAGTTCTTCCCCGGTCTCCAGATAATGACGGATCTCCCGGAAGAGCCACGGATTTCCCTGTGCCGCCCGTCCGATCATCACACCGTCGCAGCCTGTCTGTTCCAGCATCTCCACCGCCGCCTTCGGACTGTCCACATCGCCGTTTCCGATCACGGGAATGGATACCGCCTCCTTCACTTTCCGGATGATCTCCCAGTCCGCTTTCCCCGAATAATACTGCTCTCTGGTGCGTCCATGGACCGCAACCGCTGCAACGCCGCAGTCCTCCAGGATTTTGGCAATCTCCACCGCATTGACATGAGCATCGTCGAATCCTTTGCGGATTTTTACGGTGACCGGTTTCTCCGAGGCTTTCACAAGACTGGAAGCGATCTCCCGCACCAGCTCCGGCTGTTTCATCAGCGCAGAGCCCTCCTGATTGTTGACGACCTTCGGCACCGGGCATCCCATATTGAAATCCAGGATATCAAAGGGACGGTTCTGGATCTGCGCCGCAATTTCTCCCAGGATCTCCGGATCGCTGCCGAACAGCTGCAGGGCAATGGGATTCTCCCCCGGCGCGATCTCCATCAGGGACTCTGTGTTCCTGTTTTTGTAAAGGATCGCCTTGGCGCTGACCATCTCCATACTCAGCAGCCCGACGCCCATCTCCCGGCACAGCAGACGGAACGGCAGATCCGTCACCCCTGCCATCGGCGCCAGGACAACCGGGCAGTCAATCGTCACATTTCCAATCTTCAGCGGCTTCATAAGCACTCTTCCCCAAGGAAAAATACCCGGTAATACAGTTCCAGAGACTGCAGCAGCTCCTGCTTGTCCTGCTGCAGCTGCTTGATCTTCAGCGCGCCGCCGATCTCATCATACATGGCGTCGGCATCCACCGCCTCCGTCTCAAACTGCAGGTTTCCCTCCCCGTCAAACCACAGGGTGAAGATTCCTCCAATCTCCACCGTAAACATCACGCACATCACATGCAGTTCATCCTGCACACTCTGCGGAAGGCTGGAAAAATCCTGATTAAAATAATACTTCTGTTCATAAGCGCTCGCACCGCAGAGCACTACCTTTTCATCATCGGAATACATCCGGAACTCCTTTCTTTTTTCCATTCCCGCGGGCAACGAGCCAAGCGGACATGCTTGCATGTCCATTTGGCGACTGCCGCGAGGGTCAGATACCCCGTAGCTTGCTGCGGGGTGTTTGACTTATACATAAGAATAAAGGCCGCGCACAGACACTTCCCCCGCGTAAACCTCCGAGACGGTTCCGTTCTCCTGCCTCACCAGAAGCTCACCCCTCTCGTTGATGCCAAGCGCAACGCCCTCAAACGGCGCCTTCGGGTCCAGCACACGCACCTGGCGGTCTCTGTTCGCCAGTATTTCATTATATGCGTCCTGAAGCCCGGAAAGATCTCCCGTCTCCATGAACACCTGATAATTCCGCGCAAATGCTTTCATCACGGCACAGATCACCTCCGCCCGTTTTACAGGATGTCCCGTCTCGATCCGAAGAGAGGTCGCGATCTCTTTCAATGCTTCCGGAACTTCCGTCTGGTTCACATTGATCCCGGTTCCGACCACCACATAATTGATATAATCGATCTGGGCGCTCATCTCCGTCAGGATCCCGCAGAGTTTATGGCCGTTCAGCACCGCATCGTTGGGCCACTTGATCTGAACCGGCACATCCAGCAGTTCCTGCAGTCCCTGCGCCACGCTCAGTCCCATAACGATCGTCAGCATGGAAGCCCGCACCGGTTCCAGATCCGGCCGCAGGATCAGCGTCATGCTCACCGTGGTCCCTCTCGGCGATTCCCAGCTCCTGCCGCGCCGTCCCCTGCCCTGGGTCTGTTCATCGGCAACGACCAGCGTTCCGTGAGGCGCGCCTTCCTCTGCCAGCCGTTTGCCCCAGGTATTGGTGGAATCCACTTCCTCCGCGAAATATACCCGGTTGCCGATCCATTCCCCTTCCAGCCTGCTCTCAATCTCGCTCTGGCTGAGGATATCCGGCATTTTTAAGAGGCGGTATCCTTTGTTCTGGACCGCCTCTATCTCATATCCTTCCTCTTTGAGCTGTTTGATGATCTTCCACACGGCTGTTCTGGAAACGGAAAATTTTTCACATAACTCCTGCCCGGAAATAAATTCCATGGATTCTCTCAGCAGGCGCAGAACCTCTGCTTTCTTATTTTCCCGCATCCCTTTTCTGTCATTCCTTTCCAAAGGCTCCAAGAGTCGCAGCCATAACCGCCTTGATCGTATGCATACGGTTTTCTGCTTCCTCAAAGACCTTCGACTGCTCAGATTCAAATACTTCGTTGGTCACTTCCATCTCGGTCAGGCCGAAACGCTCGCCCATCTCTTTTCCGATCTTTGTGTCCAGATCATGGAACGCAGGCAGGCAGTGAAGGAAAATCGCTGTTTCCTTTGCGTTTGCCATCACTTCTTTTGTCACACGGTACGGCGTCAGTTCCCGGATACGCTCTTCCCATACAGCGTCCGGCTCACCCATGGATACCCAGACGTCCGTATAGATTACATCGGCGTCTTTTGTACCCTCTTTCACATCCTCGGTCAGTGTGATCGTCGCACCGCTTTCCTTTGCGTATTCCCGGCACTGCGCAACCAGCTCGTCATTGGGGAAATACTTCTTCGGCGCGCAGGCAACAAAATCCATTCCAATCTTCGCGGAAGCGATCATCAGAGAATTTCCCATGTTATAACGGGCATCTCCCATATACACCAGCTTCACACCTTTCAGATGTCCCAGCTGCTCACGAATGGTCAGCATGTCCGCCAGCATCTGTGTCGGGTGATATTCATTGGTCAGGCCGTTCCATACCGGAACCTTGGAATACTTCGCCAGTTCCTCCACGATCTCCTGACCGAACCCGCGATATTCGATTCCCTCATACATTCCCGCCAGCACTCTGGCTGTATCACGGATACTCTCCTTCTTTCCGATCTGGGAACCGGTCGGATCCAGATAAGTCGTTCCCATGCCAAGGTCATGGGCTGCCACTTCAAATGCACAGCGGGTTCTCGTACTGGTCTTCTCAAAAATCAGCGCTACATTCTTTCCGCGCAGCACATCCACCGGAATGCCTTTTTTCTTTTTGTCTTTCAGTTCTGCTGAGAGATCCAGCAGATAACCGATCTCGTCCGGCGTAAAGTCTTTCAGTGTCAAAAAGTCACGTCCCTGTAAATTCATGGGTATCTCCTCCTCTTGTGATCCTGTTTTGATATCTTGTTTATTATAACGCATTCTTACGCTTCCATCTACTGTTTTGTGTCGGTTCCACGTAAAAAACAGACGAAAATCCGCCGTCTGCGCACAGATTCTGCGCCGGGGCGTGTCGGAAAACTGCTTTTTACAGTCCGCACGCCCCATTTCGCCGGATTTCGTCCGTTGTCTCTCTATTTACCTGTTATGATTCACTGCCCGCCAAGAGCACTTTTACTTCAGCGGATTTTTCTCCTCATCCACAAGAATTTCCTTCAGTGACGTCGCCAGACTCGCCAGTCCCTGAATGTCGGAAGGAACGATGATCTTGGTCGCATGACCGTTAGCCATCACGCCCAGCGCCTCCAGGCTCTTCAGAGTCAGAACTGCTTCGTCCGCTCCCGCTTCCTTCAGGGCACGGATACCGTCGGCATTCGCCTGCTGAACTTTGAGGATCGCTTCCGCCTGGCCTTCCGCCTCTTTGATCTTTCTCTCTTTCTCCGCTTCCGCACGTAGGATAGCTGCCTGTTTCTCCGCCTCCGCGTCCAGGATTGCCGACTCTTTCTTACCTTCCGCAACAAGGATCGTAGATTTCTTTTCACCTTCCGCGATCAGGATGGACTCACGGCGTTCACGCTCTGCCTTCATCTGTTTCTCCATCGCTTCCTGAATGGCTGCCGGAGGCATGATGTTCTTCAGCTCCACACGATTGACCTTGATGCCCCATGGGTCTGTCGCCATATCAAGCGCGGACTGCATCTTGGTATTGATGATCTCTCTGGAAGTCAGTGTTTCGTCCAGCTCCAGATCACCGATGATATTTCTCAGTGTCGTGGCTGTCAGATTTTCAATCGCCATGATCGGATTTTCCACACCATAGGCGAAAAGCTTCGGATCGGTGATCTGGAAAAATACGACCGTATCGATCCGCATCGTAACGTTATCTTTTGTGATTACCGGCTGAGGCGGAAAATCTACGACCTGCTCTTTCAGGTTGACTTTCTTCGCCACGCGCTCGATAAAAGGCACTTTAAAATGAAGCCCCGTGGACCAGGTCGCCCGGTAAGCGCCCAGCCGCTCCAACACGATCGCATTTGCCTGCGGCACGATCCTTACACAGGATGCCGCCACGATCAATAAAACTGCCACAACCAATACAATAATAATACCTGTCAATGCTCCTCCACCCATTTTTCTTCCTCCCTATTTAGTCAAGTGTTTTTCCCCTTAAAATCAAGGGATTTCTAAGTTTCTATCTCAGATGAATGAGCCTCGATCATGAGCATTTTTCTGTATCTGGTACGAAAATAGATGGTTATGAGTATACGAAATAATACGTCTCTGTTTTCCGTTTTACATGGCCTTGTATATCCCCTTCCATCTATGGCAGCGCACCTCCCGTGTCTACCAGGATCTCTGCACATTTCTGTACTGGTCCTCACTTCCTTCGTTCCGCCTGCCCATAACCAGGGTGTCAGCTTAGCTCCTTGCCAGGGTCTTGCCCTATGGAAAATATTCCTGCCGACTACTGGCTCATTCTTTGTAAATATAACATTTACTGACTGGCTTCCCGTGACAGCGCTGTTCCCAGCGGACGTTCCCCTCCCACGTTCTGCCTTTTCCTCTGCTTCACAGCAGTTCTTTCAGCCATCCGTTTTCTTCCCGGCGTGGCTGAGGTCAGCAGACAGTTCTCTTTGTATCTGACTGCTCACTTCAACCACGTCAGTCTTCCTTCGGTTAGCTTATCTTCTTATGCAGCCTGGACACCCCTTTCGGGTCTCCTGATATCTCCCAGCATCTTTTCTCCATCGTAATCTACACCTTTTGTCAGTATGGCATAGAAGACTCGAAGGACTTTACATGCTAC
>ERZ1643247.361-NODE-361-length-56678-cov-11.223796_pt1 | contig 56678 bp, 50 predicted proteins | sample MGYA00579264_ERZ1643247 | MGnify/ENA primary metagenome ERZ1643247 (study PRJEB29033, sample SAMEA4952262) | chicken gut metagenome | biome: Broiler Chicken; feature: Gastrointestinal Tract; material: Caecum | place: Ireland | collected 2018 | study: Broiler... | reverse complement strand
CGATCCGCGGAAAGATCCTGAACGTGGAAAAAGCCAGCATCGAGAAAGTGCTTGCCAACGCGGAGATCAAGTCCATGATCAATGCCTTCGGCTGCGGATTTTCCGAAGGGTATGGAAACGACTTTGACATCGCAAAACTCCGCTACGATAAGATCATCATCATGGCGGACGCGGATGTGGACGGCGCGCATATTTCCACGCTGCTCCTGACGCTGTTTTACCGGTTTATGCCGGAATTGATTTACGAAGGACATGTATATATCGCGATGCCGCCGCTGTACAAGGCGATTCCGTCCAGGGGACAGGAAGAATATCTGTACGACGACAAGGCGCTTGCACGGTACCGCAAAACCCATAAAGGCAATTTTATCCTCCAGCGGTACAAGGGTCTTGGAGAGATGGACCCGGATCAGCTGTGGGAGACGACATTGAATCCGGAGACCCGCAGGATGAAGCTGGTGGAGATCGAGGATGCCCGGATGGCTTCCGAGGTGACCGAGATCCTGATGGGAACCGAAGTACCGCCGAGAAAGGCGTTTATCTACGAGCACGCGGAAGACGCGGAGCTGGATATCTGAGAAAGGGAATGACAAAGCATGGAAGAACAGATTATACGAACCGAATACTCCGAGCTGATGCAGAAGTCCTACATTGACTATGCAATGAGCGTGATCATCGCCCGGGCGCTTCCGGATGTCCGGGACGGACTGAAGCCGGTGCAGCGACGGACGCTTTACGATATGTATGAACTGGGGATCCAGTATGACCGGCCGTACCGGAAATGCGCCCGTATCGTGGGCGACACCATGGGTAAATATCATCCCCACGGGGACAGTTCCATCTATGAAGCGCTGGTTGTGATGGCGCAGGAGTTTAAAAAAGGCCTTCCGCTGGTGGACGGTCATGGAAATTTCGGCTCCATCGAGGGAGATGGAGCTGCGGCGATGCGATATACGGAAGCGCGCCTTCAGAAGATGACCCAGGAGGTTTATCTGCGGGATCTGGACAAAAATGTGGTGGATTTCATCCCGAACTTTGACGGCACCGAGAAAGAGCCGGAGGTACTCCCTGTCCGTGTGCCGAACCTTCTGGTCAATGGAGCGGACGGCATTGCGGTCGGTATGGCGACCAGTATTCCGCCCCACAATCTTGGCGAGGTGGTGGACGCGGTCCGCGCTTATCTGGAAAACAACGAGATCACCGTGGCGGAACTGATGCAGTATATTCAGGGCCCGGATTTCCCCACTGGAGGAATTGTGGTCAACAAAGACGAGCTGCTGAAGATCTATGAGACGGGAACCGGAAAGATCCGGATTCGCGGAAAAGTGGAAGTGGAAAAAGGCAAGGGCGGCAGACAGTATCTTGTCATCACCGAGATCCCGTACCCGATGATCGGCGCGAACATCGGAAAATTCCTCAATGACGTGGCGGCGCTGGTGGAGAGCAAAAAGGCGCCGGATATCACCGATATCTCCAATCAGTCTTCCAAGGAAGGCATCCGGATCGTCCTGGAACTGAAAAAGGGAGCGGACGCGGAATATCTGACCAATATGCTGTACAAGAAGACCCGGTTGGAAGACACCTTCAGTGTCAATATGCTTGCGGTTGCGGATCGGAAGCCGGAGACGCTGAACCTGAAGCAGGTGATCGAGCACCATGTGGATTTCCAGTTTGAGGTGACCCGGAAGAAGTATCAGACGCTGCTGAACAAGGAGACGGAGCGCAGGGAGGTACAGGAAGGCCTGATCAAAGCCTGTGATGTGATCGACCTGATCATCGAAATTCTCCGGGGAAGCAAGACTCAGAAGCAGGTGCGCGTCTGCCTGACCGATGGCGTGACGGAGGGCATCCGGTTCAAAACGAAAGAAAGCCAGAAGCAGGCTGCCCAGCTGCGCTTTACCGAGCGCCAGACAACGGCGATCCTGGAGATGCGTCTCCAGAAACTCATCGGACTGGAGATCGAGGCGCTGAAGAAAGAACATGAGGAAACGCTTCGAAAGATCGACCGGTATGAAGATATCCTGAACAACTATTCCTCCATGACCGCGGTGATCCTGGAAGATCTGGAGCAGATCAAAAAGGAATACGCAAAGCCCCGCAGGACGGCGGTGGAAAACGCGAAGGAGATTGTTTTTGAGGAAGCAAAGGTTGAGGAGATGGACGTTGTTTTCCTGATGGACCGTTTTGGCTATGCGAAAACCATCGACACTACGGCTTTCGAGCGAAACAAAGAGAGCGCCCTGGCGGAAAACCGGTATGTGTTCCGCTGCAGGAACACGGACAAGATCTGTGTGTTTACCGATAAGGGACAGATGCATACGATCAAGGTCATGGATCTGCCTTACGGAAGATTCCGGGACAAGGGCACACCCATCGATAACTTTGGAAATTACAGCAGCGCCGCAGAGCAGATGATCTATGTGGACGCCCTTGAAAATATAAAGAACCATAAGCTTCTGTTCGTCTCCAGGGCAGGTATGGTAAAACAGGTGGACGGCGCAGAATTTGATGTGGTGAAGCGGACGATCGCTGCCACAAAACTTTCCGATGAGACAGACAGTCTCGTGTTCGCCGGGGTGTGTGATGAGAACGAGTATGTGGTTCTCCAGTCCGGGGATGGATATTTCCTGAAGTTCCTGGTGCAGGAAGTGCCGGAAAAGAAAAAGGCAGCCATCGGCGTCCGGGGAATCCGGCTGGGAGCGGGAGATTTTGTGGAACATGCGTATCTGCTGGCAAACGGTATGGATTACCGGATCGTCTACAAAGAGAAAGAAATCTCCCTGGCGGACCGCATTAAGCTGGCGAAGAGAGACGGAAAAGGCACGAAAATCAGGGTATAAAATTTGTATGATTCTTTGTGAAAGATAGATAGAAATGCGGATAATTTCCTGTCGATATTTCATGAAAACATCATATTATGCTAAAATATACCAAAATTGTTCTAACATTTTTGAACAGATTGTGGTATGATGAGTATATAAATTTATGATACAGAGGAAAGGTAGGATATCATGGAAAAAGTTATTATTTCCGGTTTTGCTGATGAGATCAGCCCTGAGTTGGACAAGCAGCTGCAGGTTGTGCGTGAACTTGGAATGGATCATATTTCTCTTCGCTCTGCAGATGGAAAGGGAATCGCTGAATACACAGCAGAAGAGTTTGCTGAGAAGCTGCTTCCGCGCCTGGATGAGGCTCAGGTCAAGATCTCTTCTATGGGATCTCCGATCGGAAAGATCCAGATCGACAGCGAGGAAGATTTTGAAAAGCAGAAAGCACAGCTGGAAGAAATCTGTAAGATGTGCAACATGAGCGGATGCCGTTATATCCGTATGTTCAGCTTCTATATTCCGAAGGACAAGAATCCGGACGATTATAAGGACGAAGTGATCGCGAAGCTGAAAGAGTTTGTGAAGATTGCGGAGAAGTACAACGTGGTTCTTCTTCACGAGAATGAAAAAGACATCTACGGCGATATTGCACGCCGCTGCAAAGTGATTTTCGACGAGATTCCAAGCCCGTATTTGAAAGCGGCTTTTGACTTCGCTAACTTTGTACAGTGCAAAGAAGATACCAAAGAGTGTTGGGAGATGCTCAAGGGACATGTGGTATATATCCACATCAAAGACGCCGTATATACGGATAATGAAAATGTATTATGCGGAACCGGAGACGGAAAGATCGAAGAACTGTTGAAACAGGCGATCTGCGACGAGGGTTATGAAGGATTCCTGACGCTGGAGCCGCATCTGGTACTGTTTGACACGCTGGCTTCTCTGGAAACAGAAGCAGCAGAGAATGTTATTAAAGAAAACAAGGCAAAAGATGGTGCAGAGGGATATTCCATGCAGTATCACGCGCTTCTGGATATTCTGAATCGTATCGGCCTTGCATAAAAAAATTTATGCTGTAAAGACAGCGGAATGGAGGATAATTCAAATGGAGAAAAAAATTCGTTTTGGTCTGATCGGAATTGGTGCTCAGGGTGGAGCATACGCAGGTTTTTTGACCGGGAAAGCAGGAATGCCGGGAATGCCGGTAGCTCCGTGCCCGCCGCACTGTGAACTGGGTGCACTTTGCGATATCGATCCGGAAAAGGAAAAAATGTGCAAGGAGAAATATCCGGAGTATCCGTTCTTCACAGACTGGAAAGAAATGGTTGCATCCGGTACAGTAGATGCAGTTATCACAACAGTTCCGCATTATCTGCATACAGAGATCGCTATCTACTGCCTGGAGCACGGCATGAACGTACTGGTTGAGAAACCGGCAGGCGTTTACGCAAAAGCTGTTCGTGAAATGAACGAGTGTGCAGCAAAACATCCGGATGTAGCATTCGGTATCATGTTCAATCAGAGAACAAACAAACTGTATCAGAAAGTAAAAGAGATCGTTGAATCCGGTGAGCTGGGTGGAATCCGTCGTTCCAACTGGATCATCAATACCTGGTGGCGTCCGGACAGCTACTACAAACAGAGCGCATGGAGAGCTACCTGGGGCGGCGAAGGCGGCGGTGTCCTGGTAAATCAGGCTCCTCATCAGTTAGACCTGTGGCAGTGGATCTGCGGTATCCCGAGCACTGTATACAGCAACTGCATCTGCGGTGCATACAGAGATAAAGAGAGAGTAAACGTAGAGAACGACGTTACCGTTATCACAGAGTATCCGAACGGCGCAACAGGAAGCTTTATTACCTGTACACATGACGCTGTCGGAACCGACCGTTTCGAGATCGACCTGGACAAAGGAAAAATCGTAGTAGACGGAAGCAAGAAAGCAACTGTTTACAGATTCAAACAGTCCGAGGCTGAGATGAACGCAACCATGTCTATGATGGATGTTGCGAAACTGACTTCCGGAAACGCAGCAGGCGCTGATGGACTCTACACAGTAGAAGAGTTCGAGAACACAGATGGATGGGGATATCAGCATACAACTGTAATGGAGAACTTTGCACTGCATATCCTGACAGGAAGCCCGCTTCTGGCTCCGGGTTCTGACGGAATCAACGGCGTAAACCTGGCAAATGCAATTCAGCTGTCCAGCTGGCTTGGCAAGAAAGTAGAGAACCCGGTTGACGAGGATCTGTATCTGGCAGAGCTGAACAAGAAAATTGAAGAAGAAGGACAGTTCCCGACCAGATCATAAAATCTGATTTGAGAGTGTGCAGACACGAGGTGGGTTATGAAAAAAGCAGCAGTGATAGGTCTTGGTGACATCGCCCCGATTCATATTGGAGCGATCGCGGCGAACGATGAAATTGAGCTCTGTGCAGTGTGTGATATCAATCCCGCTGCCAAAGAGCGCGCGCCGCAGGGAATTCCGTTTTATACGGATTATAAAGAAATGATTCAGAAAGAAAAACCGGACTGTGTACATATTTGTCTTCCGCATTATCTCCATTATCCGGTCGCGAAAGAGGCCGCGGAGATGGGAGTCAATGTATTCTGTGAAAAACCGGTGGCTCTGAATCAGGCACAGGCTGCGGAGTATGTGCAGCTTGAAAAGGACCATCCGGAACTTCAGATCGGTATCTGTCTCCAGAACCGTCTGAATGAGACAACCGAAAAGCTGAAAGAGCTGATCGAAAATGAAACGTATGGAAAGGTAACGGGAATCCGGGGCATGGTGCCCTGGGCCCGTCCCAAAGAATATTACGATGTGAAGCCGTGGAGAGGTAAATGGAAAACAGCGGGCGGCGGATGTATGATCAACCAGTCCGTACATACGCTGGATCTTCTGTATTATCTTGCCGGACCGATCAAACGTCTGAAAGCATCTGTCAGTCAGGTGCTGGATTACGGCATTGAGGTCGAGGATACGGTAACTGCTTCTCTGGAATTTGAAAACGGCGCACATGGTCTTTTCTATGCCACCAATGCAAACTTTAAAAATGAGTCTGTTCAGTTGGCAGTAGATATGGAGAGAGCGTCTTTCCGTATGCGTGATAATATCCTGTATCAGGTGGCAGAGGACGGTACGGAAACCGTGATCGTGGAAGACCGCAGGATGCCTGGCTCTAAGTTCTATTACGGTGCCAGTCATGAAAAACTGATCCGTAAATTCTACAATAGCCTGGAAACCGGAAGCGGCGATTATATCCATGTAGCCGATGCGGAGATGAGTATTCGTCTGATCGATGCAATTCAGAATTCCGGTCGTTTCGGAACCTGGATCGAGGTATAAGAGATCTATAAAGGAAGAAGGTATTTGCGATGAAAAGAGGATTAATCGGTATTCAGATGAGTACCATTAAGAAAAAAATTGATGAACTGGGTGCTTATGAGACCCTGAAAAAATGTGCAGAGCTGGGATACCACTGTGTGGAGGTTTCTCAGGTAAATATGACTCCTGAAAATGTTGCAGGAATGAAAAAAGCATGCGATGAATTCGGCATCAAGATCGCGGCTTGTACTGCATCTCTGGAGCCGATGATTCCGGGAATGCCGGGAGAGACTCTTGCCACTGATTTTGACAAGATCGTAGCAGACTGCAAAACTCTGAACTGTGATATGCTGCGTATCGGTATGCTGCCGATGACCTGCATGGGAAGCAGAGAAAAGGCTCTGGAATTCGTAAAACGTGCGGATGAGATGGCAGAAAGACTGAAAGCGGAAGGCATCGATCTGTATTATCACAATCATCACGTAGAGTTCGTAAAATATGACGGCGAGTATCTGCTGGACATCATTAAGAACAATACGAAACATATGGGATTTGAGCTGGATATCCATTGGATCCACAGAGGCGGCGAGAATCCGGTTGAGTTCATCAAGAAATATGATGGAAGAATTCGTCTGCTGCATCTGAAAGATTACCGCATTGGTGAAGTAAAGATGCCGGAAGGCGGATTTGATGCAAAAACATTTATGAATGCGTTCAATAACATTATTGAATTTGCTGAGGTTGGTGAAGGAAGCCTTCCGGTGAAGGAGTGCATCGAAGCAGGTTTGGCTGGCGGCAGCGAGTACTTCCTGATTGAGCAGGATGACACCTACGGAAGAGATCCGTTCGAGAGTCTGAAGATCAGCCGTGATAACCTGATCAAACTGGGATTTGCTGACTGGTTTGAACTGGAGAAATAAAAACATTTCAGAAAGTCTTTCTGGAATCTGTCGGAATATAGGATAACAGAGTGCATCATGCCGTGCAAACGGTATAGAGCAGGCCGCACATCTGACAAAGGAATCTTGTCAGGTGTGCGGCTTTTCCTTTGCATGTTTTTTGATCGTTTTTCTTTCATGTTTTTCATATTGCGGTCTTTTTATTTTTACCCTTTACAATTGTTTCTTCCTGTGCTATGATAGGACTGTAAATAAGATACCCCATAGGGGTATATAAGATAAAGACGAATGGATCCTGAAGAGGGGATTGGGGCCGGTTGAAGATAGACACAGCCCGGCAGAGTCAGAAAGGAGCAGTTATGAAACAGAAATTTGATGTGACAGGAATGACCTGTTCTGCCTGTTCGTCCCGGGTGGAGAAATGTGTCCGCCGGCTGGACGGTGTGAAGGATGTCAGTGTAAATCTGTTGACAAACAGCATGCAGGTGGAATACGAGGAACAGGCGCTTTCCGATGAGAAGATTATTGATGCAGTCGTTCATGCCGGATACGGAGCCAGCGTAAAAGCAGACGGCACGCAGACGGTTCCGGGTGCGGTTTCCGGTGCGGCACAGACGGCGAAAACCAATCCGGTGGAAGAGCAGATGAAAAATATGAAACAGAGGCTGGTTCTCTCTTTTATTTTCCTGATTCCGTTGATGTATGTGTCCATGGGGCATATGGTCGGTCTGCCGCTGCCGGGTTTTCTGGAGGGAACGGAAAATGCTGTCGGTTTTGCATTTACACAGTTTCTCCTCTGCCTTCCGGTGGCATTTATTAACAAAGCGTATTATACGAAAGGGTTTTCTACTCTGTTTCACGGAGCGCCAAATATGGATACACTGATCGCGGTAGGATCTTCCGCGTCCCTGATCTACGGAATATTCGCGATCTACCGGATCGGATACGGGCTGGGGGTACAGGATTTTGCACTGGTACATCAGTATCAGCACGATCTGTATTTTGAATCGGCGGTTATGATCCTTGCGCTGATCAACGTCGGAAAATATCTGGAAGCCCGTTCCAAGGGCAAGACCAGTGAGGCGATCACGAAACTGATGGATCTTGCGCCGAAGACCGCAGTGGTTGAGCGGGAAGGAAGAGAGATCCAGATCCCGGTAGAACAGGTGGCAGTGGGAGATGTTGTTATTGTGAAGCCGGGAGAGAGCATCCCGGTGGATGGCGTGATCCTGGAAGGAAGCACCAGTGTGGATGAAGCGGCGATCACCGGAGAGAGCATCCCGGTGGAAAAGCAGCCGGGCGATTCCGTGATCGCGGCGACGATCAATAAGGCGGGATACGTAAAGGCAAAAGCTTCCAGAGTGGGAAATGATACGACCTTTTCACAGATCATCCGTTTGGTGGAAGATGCCAGCGCAAGCAAGGCTCCGATCGCCAAGATTGCCGACAAGATTGCAGGAATTTTCGTTCCGGTCGTTATGACGATCGCGCTGATCACAGCAATCGCGTGGCTGGTTGCGGGCGCGGAGTTTGAATTTGCCCTTTCCTGCGCGATCAGCGTTCTGGTCATCTCCTGTCCGTGTGCGCTGGGACTTGCGACGCCGGTGGCGATCATGGTTGGTACCGGAAAAGGAGCGGAGAACGGTATTCTGATCAAATCCGGCGAAGCGCTGGAGGTAACCCATAATATTCAAAGCGTCGTCCTGGACAAAACAGGTACGATCACACAGGGAAAACCGGTGGTGACAGATCTGATCCCCACGAGTTCTGTGACAGAAAGTGAGCTGCTGGAAATTGCGGCGGCGATGGAGGTGAAAAGCGAGCATCCTCTGGCGGAAGCCATCATGGAGAAGGCGAAAGAAGAGCAGATCCGCCTGCTGGAAACCGAGGAATTTCAGGCAATCCCGGGCAAGGGAATCCAGGCAAAAATCGGCGGCAGATGGTATTATGCCGGAAATGTCCGCCTGATGGAAGACAAGGGTATGGACTGCCGGGAATCCCAGAAACAGATGGATCAGCTGGCAGAGGAAGGAAAAACCCCGCTGCTGTTTGCAAATGAGAAAGGCGTCATCGGAATCATTGGCGCGGCGGATGTTGTGAAACCGACCAGCGCCCAGGCAATCCGGGAGCTGAAGAAGCTGGGCGTCGAGGTCATTATGCTGACCGGAGACAATAAACGAACAGCGGCAGCCATCCAGAGACAGCTTGGGATCGATACAGTCATTGCCGAGGTGCTTCCCCAGGATAAAGAGCGGGAAGTGGCAAGACTTCAGAGTGAAGGAAGAAAGGTTGCGATGGTCGGAGACGGCATGAACGATGCGCCTGCACTGGCAAGGGCCGATGTGGGAATCGCCATCGGAGCGGGAACAGACGTGGCGATCGAGAGCGCGGACGTGGTGCTGATGAAAAATGACCTGTTGGATGTGGTGACAGCGATCAGCCTGAGCAAAGCGGTGATCCGCAACATCAAGGAAAACCTGTTCTGGGCATTCTTCTATAATGCATGTGGAATTCCTCTGGCTGCAGGTGTGTTCTATACGGCATTCGGCTGGAAGCTGAGCCCGATGTTTGGGGCGGCGGCGATGAGCCTGAGCAGCTTTTTCGTGGTAATGAACGCACTGCGCCTGAGATTCTTCCACGTATTGAAAAAGCCGGAGGAGGAAGCGAAGATTTCAGAGCGAGCAGATACAGAGAAAGCCGCTGAGCGAAAAGCAGCTTCTGCAGACCAGAAAGTTTCCGATGGGAAACCTGAGGAGAAAGAAGCAGAGGCACCTGAGCAGACATTGGAAGAGGTGTCGGAAGAGATGCCGGAGCAGGCACCGGAACAGACTTCGGAACAGGGTGGACGCCATATGGTCATGAAGGTGGAAGGTATGATGTGCAGCCACTGTCAGGCGGCGGTCACAAAGGCACTGAATAAAATCCCGGGCGTGACAGCCACGGTCAGTCTGGAAGACAAGGAAGCCCAAATTGTGGCGGAGGATGGCGTTGAGCCGGAGCGCATGAAAGAGGCTGTGGAAGATGCCGGATATGAAGTGGTCAGCTTAGAGCGTGTTTGAAAATTCATTCCTGCAATCTGCACGCATGCTCTGGATCGTACTTGAAAGAAAAAAATAAAAAACTGGCTGTGTCAAATGTCTTGAAAGAGAGATTTGACACAGCCAAATTTATTCCTGCGGGCAACAAGCCAAGCGGACATGCTTGCATGTTCATTTAGCAACTGCCGCGGGGGTCAAACATTATTTTTCAATGGAATCGCTGTCCATGGGAACCACGATCAGATCTTTTGGATAATGGTTCAGCACTTCGCATCCATCCTCTGTGATCAGGACAAGATCTTCGATCCGGACGCCGATTCCTTCCTCCTGGAGATAGATGCCAGGCTCAATGGAAAAGACCTGTCCGGGCTGTATGATGCTCTGATTGACGGAAGAGACGTCTCCGGTCTCATGGTCCTCAATTCCGATGGAATGTCCTGTTCTGTGGGTGAAGAATTCCCCGTATCCCTTTTCTGTAATATAACTGCGGCAGGCGTTGTCCACATCACACATTCTGGCGCCTGGCCGGGCGGCATCGATTCCTCTCTGCTGGGCTTCCCGGACAATCTCGTAGACTTTTCTGGCTTTCTCAGAAACTTCACCGAGAAAGACGGTTCTCGTCATATCTGAGCAGTAGTTGTTCCGGATACCGCCGATGTCCAGCACAACACTGTCTCCCCGCTTTCCAAGGGTGGAATCCGTGGCGTGGTGAGGATCTGCGCCGGATTTTCCGTAAGCGGTGATCGGAGGAAAAGACACATCCGAATGACCGGAGGCGGCATACAGCTCCCGGACTTTTTGATCCAGTTCTTTTTCTGTAAAACCTTTGCCGGTCAGAGGGATCAGCTGTTCCATAATCTTATCATTGGCAAGGGAGGCTTCCCGCATCAGCTGCTGTTCCTCTGCATCCTTGATCCGCCGCACATCATCGATGATTGTAGAACCGTTGAGGTAGGCGGATGCCCCGTTCAGTTCCTGGAGGCGCAGAAGAAATCGGGCGGGCCAGGTTTTATCAATGCCCAGCGGCTTGTCCTTTTCTGTATACCGGCTGAGGAGTTCCACTGCGTCCTCGGTATCGTTGTACCACACCAGTTCCACGCCCAGATCCTTCTCCTGGGGAAACAGACGGTTGAGGATCAGTTTATGACTGCCGTTGACATTCAGATAAAGCGCCAGCATACGCTCTCCGGGATGAATCCATTTTCCGGTGAGATAAAAAACAGCTGCTGGATCGGAGACGATCATCTGCGGAAGATGCTGTTCCTCCATAGCCGCCAGAATACGTGTTACTTTTGATTCGTTCATAGCAGAACCTCACTTTCTCAAATTGAAAAACTGACGCAGACGATGTGTCTGCGGTGAAAAGAGCCATTGAGAAGAGAAGTTTCTCAATGGCTCGGATTCAGGCGTTCTCTGCAATTACTGGAGTTTTTCTCCGGTCAGCATTTCATAGCCCTGAAGATATTTGTCGATGGTTTTCTGAACGATGTCGTCCGGAAGGGTCCAGTCGTTGTCCGGATTTGCCTTCAGCCAGTCGCGGGCAAACTGTTTGTCGAAGGATGGCTGGCTATGGCCCGGCTCATATCCTTCTGCCGGCCAGAAACGGGAGCTGTCCGGTGTGAGCATCTCGTCACCCAGTACGATGTTTCCGTTTTCGTCCAGACCAAACTCAAACTTGGTATCCGCGATGATGATGCCGCGGCTCAGGGCGTAGTCTGCACATTTTTTGTAAAGAGCGATGGTGTAGTCGCGGAGCTTTGATGCGTATTCTTCTCCTTTGCCCGGGAAGTATTTCTCCAGGTGAGCGATGCTCTGCTCGTAGGAAATATTCTCATCATGATCACCGATCTCTGCCTTGGTGGAAGGAGTGTAGATCGGCTCCGGCAGTTTATCGGACTCTCTCAGGCCTTCCGGCAGTTTGATTCCGCATACGGTGCCGTCTTTCTGGTAGCTTGCCCATCCGCTTCCTGTGATATAACCGCGGACGATACATTCGATCGGAAGCATGTTCAGCTTCTTGCACATCATGCTGTTGCCGTCAAACTGCGGCTGCTGGAAGAACTCCGGCATATCTTTTACGTCTGCGGAGATCATGTGGTTCGGCAGGATGTCCTTCGTCATATCAAACCAGAATTTGGACATCTGGGTCAGAACAGTTCCTTTTTTGGTTACGACGTTTTTTAAGATAACATCGAAGCAGCTGATACGGTCAGTAGCTACCATGATCAGGCTGTCGCCATTGTCGTAGATTTCACGGACTTTACCTTCTTTGATCGGTTTCATTTCATACACCTCGTCATTCGTAGTTTTGGTTGTTCCTATATAAGAATACACATAAGCAGGGGTAAAAAGCAAGACGTTATTTATAAAATTTTCTAATATATAACCATAAGGGGTAAAAAGAGGCACCGAAAGGTATGGTCACTCTTATCAGCCAGAGGGCATTAATGTTTTTGGAACTTCCCTTGGACCGTTGATCTGCACAGAAACAGACTTATGGTCTGATGAAAGCAGGATGTTTACCCTGCTGTTATCAGATGCTGCCCATGCGGCTGTATTCATTTCCAAAAGTTCTTCTTTCGTCAGATCATTGCCGCTGTCCGGTGTTTCCATTTGCTGCGCGGCATATTCACACAACGAGTCGACAACGGACTGGAAACTGTCTTCGGAGGCAACGGTCCATGTATATTCTACCGTGATGAGGTTACTTTTTGTCTCATCTTCAAAGCGGTATATTTTCACGTGTTGAAAATCATCGCATTCTGATGAGTTAAGAATCAAACGATCCGAATCGCTTTCAAGACCCTCCTGATTGATTGCCTGTCGAACCTCATCTTCCGACATTCCCCAGGTCAGATCTTTGATCTGATATCCGTTTTCACGGCTGCCCTCGATTGTCTCGAATACATTTTCTGTCTCAGATACAGACGGGCGATCTGTACTGCAGCCGTATAAACATAAGAATAATCCTAATATCAAGATACTCAGACGTTTCTTCATTGAAAATCACCCCCATATTATTTATCTTTAAGGTTTGTTTTTTTATTGATGATGGTAAGAATCATGTGTGATTATCCGGAGACTTTTTACTTCATTGGAATCCTCTCCTTTGTTGTGATGTTTTTTATGAATTCATTATATAATAAAAAGATAATCTTAACAATTCATATGAATACACTAAATATAGTTTGCAGCTTTGGAAAATATGCTGAAATTCCATGTATTATCATAAAATTTCTTAAAATATAGCGATTATTTCTCTAGTGTAAGACAGCTCGGCTGCCTTGTACGGCTATTTTATTTATGTTATACTGAATCAAACGATATATTGTCAGAAAGGATGTGAGCATATGGCAATAGCACGAGAAAAGATATATACAACAAAAGATATTTATTCTTTACCGGAGGGACAAAGAGCAGAATTGATTGACGGCACGATGTACATGATGGCTCCGCCGAAAAGAATTCATCAGGAAATTGTAATGGAACTGTCTGCTGTCATTCATGCTTACATTAGAAATAAGCATGGGGAATGTAAGGTTTATCCCGCGCCATTTGCTGTCTTTTTGAATATGGATGATAAAACCTATGTAGAGCCAGATATCAGTGTGATTTGTGACAAGGGAAAACTTACAGATGACGGATGTATGGGAGCGCCGGATTGGGTCATTGAAGTTGTTTCCCCGAGCAGCCGGCGGATGGATTATATCCTGAAACTGTTTCAGTACAGATCGGCAGGAGTGAGAGAATATTGGATTGTGGATCCGGACAAAAACAGAGTTATGGTGTATAACTTTGAAACAGAAACGGGTGGAGAATATACGATGTCGGAGACTGTAACATCTGGTATTTATGATGATTTGGAGATTGATTTTCGTGTAATCTAGAGCGTGTTTGCAGATTGCAATTTTCAAACACGCTCCAGGAAAGAAAGTAGAAATCACAGATAAGGAAACAACGAAAAACCCGGAAACCTTACCGTTCCCGGGTTTAACAGTAAGCCGAAAAAGGGACTTGAACCCTCGACCCCTTCATTACGAGTGAAGTGCTCTACCGACTGAGCTATTTCGGCTTGTGCTTGGCACAATGACTATTATACCTTATTTCTGAAAAAATGCAACAATTTTTTTTGAAAAAGTGAAAAAAATCACATAAGATTTTTCCGAGACGAAAGTAGGCACCCGTAATCGTTCAAATGGCTGAACGGTTTCAGGCGAAAAAACTGTATTTATGACTGACCAAACCTGTACCTATGGAGCCTTGTAAAATCTGTCAATATCTGGCATACTAGAGACATCCGCTTTCCATATCTTACTGTTTCGCTGGTCTGATTTTCTGACATCCGACAGCAAGGTATTTCAAGTGGATGTCACTGGAGTGTGTCTGAAAAGTCAGACAAAATATAAAATAAAGCAGGAGAGTACATTGAACAATCAGATAGAACAACAGAACCTGGAGCTGCTGGAGCAGTATTTCCGGGATGGATGTAAATGGAACTGTCTTCAGAAACTCGGCGTGGAGCTGGAGCATTTCGTGATAGACAGGAATAATCAAAAGAATGTGTCTTATTATGGTCCGGATGGGATCGAAGAACTTCTGGAAGAGTGGAAGGAGTATTATCCTGGCCATGAACGTGAAAACGGGAGGCTGCTGGGCTTATACAACAATGACTATGCCCTGTCCCTGGAACCGGCTGCTCAGCTGGAAATCAGCATGGCGCCGAAGGAAAGCCTGCGGTGTATTGAGAAAATATACCGGAATTTTTCTGAGGCAGTCCGTCCGTCTCTGGAACGGAGAGGGTATGAACTTGTGACCAGGGGATACCGTCCGTTCGGGCGTGTGGATGAGCTGGATCTGATCCCGAAAAAGCGTTATGAGTATATGGACGCTTATTTTCAGGAGTCCGGAACGACCGGCCGCAATATGATGCGGGGAACGGCTGCCGCTCAGGTATCCATCGATTACTGCTGCGAACAGGACTTTATCAGCAAATATCGGACCGCGTATCTGATCATGCCGGCGCTGAAACTGTTGTCGGATAATACGGCGGTCCTGGAAGAGAAGCCTTATCCGGGTCACCTGGCGCGCACCTGGATCTGGGACCATGTGGACAGCGGACGGTGCGGAATCCTTCCGGGAATCTTTGAAGAAGATTTCGGTTTTCATACCTATGCGGAATATCTCTGGAATCTGGAGCCGATTTTTCTTCCGGAAGACGGCGGTTACCGGTCCACCGGTCACCAGAAGGTACGGGATCTGTGGAGCGACCGGCTGCTGACAAGGCAGGACATGGAACATATCCTGTCGATGACATTTCTGGATGTCCGGGTGAAGCATTATGTGGAGATCCGCGGCGCGGACAGCATGCCGCTGCCTTATGTGCTGGCTTACACGGCTCTGGTTAAAGGGCTGACCTTCGAAAAAGAGGTGCGGGAGGAACTGCTCGCCAGGTATCCGATCCAGGAGGAAGATATCAGAAAAGCGGAGCGTTCTCTTGCGGAACAAGGCTATGAAGGAGAAATCTATGGAGAACCGGCGGCGGCATTTATCGGGCGTCTGCTTCAGATGGCGGAAGACCATCTGGAACCAGAGGAAAGAAAGTATCTGCAGCCGTTGTCTGAACTGGTTCAGAGAAAAGAGAGCTTGAAAGAGCAGGAAAGGCAGGAAGTTTGGAAGTAAACTTCCAAATTTACCATGATGACGCAGCAAGTGCGTCAGGAAAGAGGAAAGAATGAAAATGGATATGAAAGAAATCAGAGAAGCGTATCAGAAGAAAATAGAGGAAAACTATGAGGCAAACAAGGCGTCGGGACTGGCGGTAAAAGATTATCTCGAGCACTCATCGGTGGCATACCATGGAAGATGTGTCCACACGCTGCATATCCCCAAGATCCTGACGGAGGATGTGGCAGGATATTTTGGCGAGATCGTGGACACCACTTACAGGATCTTTGAAAAGATCATCCATGAATATCTGAGGAATCCGGAATACAGAAAATACTTTCCGTTCTCCAAAGAGCTGGAGGAGCTGATCCTGGTTCCGAATCTGTATGATTCCGTTCTGCCGATTGCCCGTTTCGATATTTTTTTCAATGAGGAGAACTGGAGTTTCAAGTTCTGTGAGATCAACAGCGACGGAACCAGCGCGATGAATGAAGATTATGTGCTGAATATGGCGCTGGAAAGAAATATCACCCATCAGGAAATGAAAGAAATTTATTCTTTTCGTCAGTATGAACTGTTTGACAGCTGGGTACAGATGTTTCTCGGTTTGTATGAGACGTACGAAAAGAAAAAGGAACATCCCTATATTGCGATCGTGGATTTCCTGGAGCACTGCTCGATCACAGAGTTTGAGGAATTTCAGAGACGGTTCCAGCGGGCAGGGTATGCATGTGAGATCTGTGAGATTACAGAGATGAAATATGAGAACGGCGTGCTGTACTCACCCACCGGGCATCCGGTGGATCTGATCTACCGCCGCGCGGTGACCACGGATGTGATGGCAAATTACGAGAAAGTCCAGCCGTTTGTGCAGGCGGTGAAGGATCAGGCGGTCTGCGTGATGGGATCTTTCTGTACTCAGATCGTGCACAACAAATGGCTGTTCAAGATCCTGCGGGAGGAACCGACCCTGTCTCTTCTTGATGAGAGGGAACAGAAATTTGTGATGGAGCATATCCCTTACACCAATCTTATGGACAGCCGTTTCTGCAGGGAGGAACATCTGCTGGAAGACAAAGACCGGTGGATCATCAAGCCTCTGGATTCCTACGGTTCCCGCGGGGTATACGCCGGGGTGGATTATACCCAGGAGGAATGGGAGGACATTGTAGAGCAGCATTTTAATCAGGGATATATTTATCAGGAATACCATCATCCGTACCGTACGCAGAACATTTATTTTCCTGAGGAAAACGCAGCGTTTAAGCCGTATACCAATATGTCCGGGCTGTTCGTATACAATGGAAAATTTGCAGGCGTATACTCCCGTCTTTCCGATGGAGGCATTATTTCCTCCCAGTATAACGAGAAAGCAGTTGCGACACTGGTTCTTCAATGAAAAGAGACAACAGAAAAGATCTGCACTTTCTTGTGATAAAACATTAATTCGGAAAAAGAAAATGATTGACAGATGGAGGAAAAGAAAGTATAGTTTAAAACTAAAGATAGAGAAAGAAGAACAATCAGAGAAAGGGGCAGAGACAGCGATGGGTGTTAACAGTGAAAATCTGGAGGAGAAAATCAATGAACTGGCAGAATACAGCAGAAGATCCGGAAAAATTGATTTATCTTTATACACGGAATACGATGTAAAGCGAGGATTGAGGGATTCCAGCGGGCAGGGTGTTCTGACCGGACTGACAGAGATTTCCGATGTGCTGGCGTTTGATGTGGATGAAAACGGGGAGAAATTTCCGGTGGACGGAAGCCTGTATTATCAGGGCTATAACGTGGGAGAACTGATCCAGGGGATCGATTCCAGGAGATTTGGATTTGAGGAAACGATTTATCTGCTGCTGTTCGGCGAACTTCCGACGCAGGCACAGCTGGACGACTTCAAGGAAATCCTCAGCTATTACCGGGACCTGCCGGATACGTTTGTGCGTGACGTTGTGATGAAAGCCACCAGCAGAAACATGATGAATACCCTGCAGAGATGTGTGCTGACCCTGTATTCCTACGATGAGAATCCTGATGATATTTCCATTTCCAATGTACTTCGTCAGTCCCTGAGCCTGATCGCAAAACTTCCGCTGATCGCGGTGTATGGGTATCACGCTTACCGTCATTATCATGAAAATCAGAACCTGTTTATCCGGAATCCGAAGCCGGAGCTGTCCATGGCGGAGAACATTCTGCAGATGCTTCATCCGGATGGAGTTTACACAGAGCTGGAAGCGAAGGTGCTGGATGTGGCGTTGATCCTCCATGCGGATCACGGCGGCGGAAACAACTCTACGTTTACCAACCATGTGGTTTCTTCTTCCGGTACAGATACCTATTCCGCCATTGCAGCGTCCCTCAGTTCCCTGAAAGGACCGAGACACGGCGGGGCAAACCTGAAAGTTATTGAAATGTTTGAAAATATCAAGGAGCATGTGCCGGACTGGGAGGACGAGGACGCGCTGCGTGCTTATCTGAAAAGAATCCTGGACAAGGATGCCTTTGACAACAGCGGCCTGATCTATGGAATGGGCCATGCGGTCTATACATTGTCGGATCCAAGGTGTGTGATCCTGAAGCGGTATGCCAAGAGGCTCTCAGAAGAAAAACATGAGGAAAAAGAATTTGCCCTGTACGAGCGGGTGGAGCGGATTGCAGGAGAGTGTATCGCAGGGAAGCGCCGGCTGCTGAAACCGGTCTGCGCAAATGTGGATTTCTACAGCGGCTTTGTCTATACCATGCTGGGACTTCCCAAGGAGCTGTACACACCGATCTTCGCAATTTCCCGTATTGCCGGATGGTCTGCGCACCGGATCGAAGAACTTGCAAACGACGGCAAGATCATCCGTCCCGCATATAAATATGTAGGACATCATAAAGAATACCGGGATGTGGAAGAAAGAGAGGAGTAACAAGGATCGGAAATGTCAAAAAATAAAAAGAAAAAGCTGGGGAAGGAACTGATCGCTGTCGTCTGCGTACTGGCAGTCCTGGCTGGAGGCGTCTGGTATCTCAGAACACAGCAGAACCATTCGGACACACAGAATACGGAGGGAACGTCCGGGGAAAACGCTGCTGCCGGGGCGGAAGAGGGGGTTGCGTCAGGCAGTACATCAGGAACGGCAGAGCGTGCGTCTGTGGAGGATACAGAAGATTCTTCCGCAGTGGAAAATCAGGAGGAACAGGTGTCGGAGACACCTGCGGCGACTGCTGCACCGACGGATACGCCGACACCGGAACCGACCCTGTCGCCGGAGGAAAAACTTGCCGGGGATTATCGGGAAGTCGGCTGGGCGCAGGTGATCGGAGAGCAGATCCTTGTCTGCCAGATGGACGCCATTGAAGTGAGAGATTCAGCCAATCAGATCGTAAAGAATTATACGGACCTGGGACAGCTGAGCCTGGGAGGGGATTCTGTCTATACCAACGGTTATACGGTGTACTATGCGGCCGTTTCGGATACGGGAAGCAGGGGTATCTGGCAGCTGGATCTGGAAACCGGAGAGAAAAAAGAAATGGCTGCGCTGGAAAACAACAGTGTGTTCGCCGGCGCCAACCGGGAGTACCTCTACTATATTGTTTCCGGGGCAGATGATTTTGAAAATACACTGAAAGCATATCGGATCAGCGATGGAACGGTGCTGGACATTGCCCAGAATGTGGATGAAGTAACCGTATTGTCGGATGCGGTGATTACGATGGGGCTGCGCTTTGACGTATCTCCTGTGGCTCTGAAAGTATGCAGCCCGGATGGAAGCAATCCGGTCACGATCGGCGAGTATGTCAATTCCTACCTTGTGTCGGAGGGCAGGATTTATTACCTGGATTATGGCAGTGAAGCAGGATATATCCCTGTGGATCTGAAATCCTGCAGCCGGAACGGGCAGGAGGTACAGGTGCTTGCGGAAGATCTGAATACGCTGTCCTTTTCCATGGCAGGGGAGAATACGATCTTTTTCGCTTCTGTCAGCGAAGGAGCCGATACGGCGGATTCCGGCTACCTATTCTATAACTGGCAGACCGGTGAGCAGAAAAAAGCTGCTGAAAGCGGAACCTATCTGGGCTTCCTGGGCAGTGACGGGCAGAAAGCTTATCTGGAGCGGGAGGAGCAGGTGGCAGTCTACGATATGGCAGCCGGACAGTTTCAGGAAGGCGCTTTTGCGCTGCCGGAAGGATGCTATCCTGTGGAGGGACTGTTTCTGAACGGGGAATTCTGGGTGGTGCAGAGTTCTTCTGACAACCGGATTGATCTGACGCCTCTTGGAGGTTGATAAAAATTACATAAGCAACATTTAAAAATGCTGCAGAACCATAAAGACAGGATCTGCAGCATTTTTCTGTCGATGATTGTTCAGTGCCTTTTCAGGTATTGCTTTTCCAGAAGACTCACAGCGGCATAGAGCAATGTGGCGATGATGCAGAGTACGATGATGCACATAATGACCATATTCAGCTGGAACACCTGGCTGCCGTAAATGATCAAATAACCAAGACCGCTTCTTGCGCCGATAAATTCACCGATCACGACACCTACCAGGCACAGCCCGATATTGACTTTAAACGTACTGAGCAGGAAAGGCACGGAAGACGGCAGGATCACCTTGAACAGGGTATCCTTTTTCGTCCCTCCCAGAGTATAGATCAGCTTGATGGCATCAGGATCCACTTCCTTGAAACCGCTGTACAGGTTGATGATGGAACCGAAGATCGCCACAGACATTCCGGCAACGACAATGGTGCGCATATTGGCGCCCAGCCAGACGATCAGAAGCGGTGCCATTGCAGATTTCGGCAGGCTGTTCAGCACGACGAGATATGGCTCCATAATGGCGGAAAAACGGGGACAGAGCCACAGGACCACGGCGATTCCGATCCCAAGCAGGATCACAAGGAAAAAGCTGATGAGTGTCTCGGCGAGGGTGATCCCGATATGTCCGAAAAGTCCCTGGTCACGGCACATGGTCCAGAAGGTTTCCGCTACGCGGGAAGGACTGGAAAAGATGAAGGAATCGATCCATCCAAAGGCGGCAGCCGCCTCCCAGAGGATCAGAAAGGCGGCAAGCAGAAAAATCTGAGCAATGTGAATCTGTATTTTTCTTTGCCGCTGTTTTTTGAGAAAGCGTTCCTGTGCGGTCAGCGGTTGGTCAGTTTTCATTCTTATTCAGCTCCTTCCAGATTTGATTGAAATAATTTTTGAATTCCGGGGCGCTGCGGCATGCCATCGGCGACCGCTGCTCCATCTGGAAACTCAGAGGGATCTCCGCCTGGATACGGGCGGGCCGTTTTGTGAGGACGAGCACGCGGTCTGCCATACTGATCGCCTCCGAGATATCGTGGGTGACCAGCAGCGCGGTCTTTCCTTCCCGGCGGATGATCTTTCCGATATCATCGCTGACCAGAAGCCGGGTCTGGTAATCCAGGGCGGAGAACGGTTCGTCCAGCAGGACGAGGGCAGGTTCCATGACAAGGGTGCGGATCAAAGCGGCTCTCTGGCGCATTCCTCCGGACAGCTGGGAAGGACGGGCATCCCGGAAGCCGTCCAGTCCGTAGATACGCATCATTTCTTCAGCTTTTTCTTTCTTTTCTCTTGTCACTGCATGCTGGATCTCAAGACCCAGCAGGATGTTGCTGTAAACGGTGCGCCATTCAAACAGATGGTCCCGCTGGAGCATATAGCCGATATTTACCAGAGAATGGGAGAGGGGCTCCCCTTTCAGCAGGATCTCTCCCTGTTCTGGCTGAAGCAGCCCGGAGATCAGGTTCAGGATCGTACTTTTTCCGCATCCGCTGGGACCGACCAGGGCGACAAACTCGCCTTCCTCAATGGAAAAGCTGATATCGGACAGAGCGGGGGTTTCACCTTCCAATGTATGATAAGACAGAGAAATATTTTTCAATTCCAGTAAACGCTGCATAGGTATCTCCTTTCGGATCGTTTTGGTCCTGCATTTCCTGTTTTGAAGATAGCAGGAAAGGGTGAAAGAAACGGCAGTTCCTTATGGAATATTATATGTGGGAAAAAAACTCCCGTTACAGATGATAAAAAACATGTTTGACTTTGGGCGGGTGCACGAGGTAAAATAAAGATACTGTCAAAATTCCGGAGGTGAGTGAGGATGGCGAATAAGAGAAATTATCAGAAAGAGTTGGATGGCGTGATCGAAAGCCTGAACGGAAAGGTTCCGACGCTTTTGCTGCACAGCTGCTGTGCGCCGTGCAGCAGCTACGTGCTGGAATATCTTTCCCAGTATTTTCAGATCACCGTTTTCTATTATAATCCCAATATCTATCCTCCCGAGGAGTATGACAAGAGAGTGCTGGAGCAGAAGGAACTGATCCGGAGGATGGAAGTTGTCCATCCGGTGTCATTTCTGGAGGGCGCTTACGACACTGAACGCTTTTACCAGATGGCGCGCGGGATGGAGGATCTGCCGGAAGGACAGGAGAGATGCTTTGGGTGTTATGAACTCCGTCTGCGGGAGGCTGCGGAAGCGGCAAGGCAGAGGAAAGCGGATTATTTTACGACGACCCTTTCCATCAGCCCGATGAAGAATGAGGAAAAGCTCAATGAGATCGGCGAAAGGATCGCCAGGGAATATGGCATCCGCTATCTCCCTTCGGATTTTAAAAAGAGGAACGGCTACCGGCGTTCCGTGGAACTGTCCGGCGAGTATGGCCTGTACCGCCAGGATTACTGCGGCTGTGTGTTCTCCAAGCGGGAGAGGGAGCAGAAAAGAGGAACCATTTTGCAGGATGGGAAAGACGACAACAGAGGAAAGAGAGGATAAGTATATGGCACAATTATGGGGCGGCCGTTTCACCAAGGAGACGGATCAGTTAGTGTATCGTTTCAACGCGTCCATCGGATTTGACCAGAAATTTTACCGGCAGGATATCCAGGGCAGCATGGCACATGTCCGCATGCTTGCCAAGCAGGGGATTCTGACGGAAGAGGAGAAAGAGCAGATCCTGAAAGGGCTGGAAAGCATCCTGGAGGACGTGGAAAACCATCGCCTGGAGATCACCGAAGAGTACGAGGATATCCACAGTTTTGTGGAAGCGAATCTGATCCAGCGGATTGGGGACGCCGGCAAAAAGCTGCACACCGGAAGGAGCCGGAACGACCAGGTGGCGCTGGATATGAAACTTTATGTGCGGGATGAAGTCCGGGAGATGGACCGGCTGGTACTGGATCTTCTGAAGGCGCTTCAGAAGATCATGGAGGAAAACCTCCATACTTATATGCCGGGATTCACCCATCTCCAGAAGGCACAGCCGATCACGCTGGCACATCATATGGGAGCATATTTTGAGATGTTCCGCCGTGACAGAGGGCGCCTGCATGACATTTATCAGAGAATGAATTACTGTCCGCTGGGTTCCGGCGCGCTGGCAGGCACCACTTATCCGCTGGACCGGGAGTACACGGCTTCTCTGCTGGAGTTTGAGGGAGCTACCAGAAACAGCATGGATTCCGTATCAGACAGAGACTATGTCATTGAGCTGCTCAGCGCCATGTCTACGATCATGATGCATCTGAGCCGTTTCTGTGAGGAGATCATTATCTGGAACACAAATGAATATCAGTTTGTGGAAATCGACGATGCATACAGCACCGGAAGCAGCATTATGCCTCAGAAGAAAAATCCGGATATCGCCGAACTGGTGAGAGGGAAGACCGGACGTGTTTACGGGGCGCTGGTTTCCATCCTGACCACCATGAAGGGGCTGCCGCTGGCTTACAACAAAGATATGCAGGAGGACAAGGAGCTGACCTTCGATGCCATCGATACGGTCAAGGGCTGCCTTGCGCTGTTTACCGGCATGATTTCCACCATGCGTTTCCGGAAAGATCGGATGGAAGCCAGTGCGAAGAATGGATTTACCAACGCGACGGACGCGGCGGATTATCTGGTCGGAAAAGGTGTACCGTTCCGTGACGCTCACGGGATCGTCGGACGTCTGGTGCTTTACTGTCTGGAAAAAGACATTGCCCTGGACGACATGACTCTGGAAGAATACAAGGCAATCAGCCCGGTATTCGAGGAGGATATCTATGAGGCGATCAGCATGAAAAACTGTGTGGAGAAACGCAATACCATCGGAGCGCCGGGAGCGGAAGCGATGCAGCGGGTTCTGGAGGAAAACCGCGGATATCTGGAACAGGAAAATTTTTAAAGAAAAGTCTTGCAATTTTGTATAAAATCGTTTAGTATTACATGAGACGCACAAATGTACGCCATAGAAAAACAAATCTGCAGTGCAATGAGGAGAGAGAAACATGGAACAGAAGCTGAAAGTTGGTATTTTAGGTGCAACAGGAATGGTTGGGCAGCGTTTTATCGCCCTTCTGGAAAATCATCCCTGGTTTGAGGTCGTAACCGTAGCGGCAAGCCCGAGAAGCGCGGGAAAGACTTACGAAGAAGCGGTCGGCGGAAGATGGAAAATGACCACTCCGATGCCGGAAGCCGTAAAAAATCTGGTTGTCATGAATGTCAACGACGTAGAGCATGTAGCGTCTACCGTAGACTTTGTATTTTCTGCTGTTGATATGTCCAAAGATGAGATCAAGGCAATCGAGGAAGCGTATGCAAAGACAGAGACCCCGGTGGTTTCCAACAACAGCGCGCATCGCTGGACCCCGGACGTACCGATGGTAGTGCCGGAGATCAACCCGGAGCATTTCGATGTCATTGAGTTCCAGAAGAAACGTCTGGGAACCACCCGTGGATTTATCGCGGTAAAACCGAACTGTTCGATCCAGAGCTATGCGCCGGTACTGACCGCATGGAAGGAATTCGAGCCATATGAGGTGGTTGCGACTACCTATCAGGCAATCTCCGGAGCGGGCAAGACGTTTAAAGACTGGCCGGAGATGGTGGAAAACATCATTCCGTTTATTTCCGGAGAAGAAGAGAAGAGCGAGCAGGAGCCGCTGCGTCTCTGGGGAAAAATTGAAGACGGCGTGATCGTAAAAGCACAGGAGCCAAAGATCACCTGCCAGTGTATCCGTGTTCCGGTACTGAACGGACATACGGCAGCCGTTTTTGTAAAATTCCGCAAGAATCCGACCAAAGAGCAGCTGATCGAAAAACTGGTGAACTTCAAAGGCCTGCCGCAGGAACTGAATCTGCCAAGCGCTCCGAAGCAGTTCATCCGCTATATGGAAGAAGACAACCGTCCGCAGGTAACCCTGGATGTGGATTACGAAAACGGAATGGGCGTTTCTGTGGGACGTCTTCGCGAGGATTCCATCTATGACTGGAAGTTTGTCGGCCTGTCCCACAACACCGTGCGCGGCGCAGCCGGCGGAGCGGTTCTCTGCGCAGAGACTCTGACAGCAAAAGGATTCATCAAAGCAAAATAAGATGGCTGCATACATTCTGCACAGGAAAGATACAGCCTGGCGGAACTGCTGCGAACAGTAACCATACAGCGAATATACAGCGAACATAAAGACAGAATGAACAGAAGCCCTTCCGAACGGGGATTGAACCCGCCCGGAAGGGCTTCCTGCATATTTTGGCAATCTGCACGCCCTGCTTTGTGGGAATGAATTTTCAAGCACGCTCTATCGCAGGAAGATATGGAGAAGTTTTTCGTTGAACTTCCGGTAAGGCTGATACCGCATGGGAAGATCCAGCCAGGTTTTCTTGTCCACGATGCTCTTGTAGTGGGAAAAGGTCCGGAAACCTTCTCTGCCATGATAGGAGCCCATTCCGCTCTCTCCGAAGCCGCCGAATCCCATTTCGCTGGTGGCAAGGTGAATGATCGTATCGTTGATGCAGCCGCCGCCGAATCTGCAGAGTGCAGTTACTTTTTTCGCCGCGGCGCGGTCGGAAGTGAAGATATACAGCGCCAGAGGATGCTGCATGGAATTGATCTTCCGGATAGCATCGTCCAGGGAATCGTAAGTGAGTACAGGAAGTACGGGGCCGAAAATCTCTTCCTGCATCACTGTGTCGTCAAAAGTGACGTGATCCATGACCGTCGGTTCGATTTTCAGCGTGTCCCGGTCGGAATTTCCACCGTGAACCACTTTTTTCGGATCGATCAGGCCTGTAATGCGGTCGAAGTGTTTTTCGTTGATGATCTTTCCGTAATTTTCATTGGTCAGCGGTTCCGATCCGAATTGCTGCTGAATCTGCTTTTTGATTTCCTGTACCAGCTGTTCCCTGACTGTACGGTCGCAGTAAATATAGTCGGGAGCCACGCAGGTCTGTCCGCAGTTCAGGTATTTTCCAAAGACGATCCGCCGGGCGGCCAGCTTAAGGTCGGCGCTTTTTTCCACGATGCAGGGACTCTTTCCGCCAAGTTCCAGGGTTACCGGTGTTAAATGCTTTGCGGCGTGCGCCATCACATCTTTTCCGACCGCCTGACTGCCTGTAAAGAAGATATAGTCGAAATGTTCATTTAACAGACAGGTATTTTCCGCCCGCCCGCCGGTGACCACGGCGACGTATTCTTCGTCGAAGCATTCATGGATCATGGTCTGGATCGCCCGGCTGGTGTTGGGAGAATAGGCGCTCGGCTTGACGACTGCGGTGTTTCCCGCGGCGATCGCGTCCGCCAGTGGATCGATGGTCAGAAGGAACGGATAATTCCAGGGACTCATGATCAGCGTGACGCCATAGGGAGACGGTTTCAAGAAGCTTCTGGAGTGGAACTGTGCCAGAGGGGTGTATACGGTCTTTTCTCTGGCGAAGGAGCGGACATGTTTCAGCATATAGGTGATTTCTGTCAGGACAAGTCCGGTTTCACACATAAAGCTTTCGTAGGCACTTTTTCCAAGATCCTTCCGGATTGCCTCGTTCAGTTCCGCTTCATGTTCCTGGATATAAGTTCTCAGTTTTTTCAGCGCGCGGATCCTGCCGTCCAGGGGTAGTGTGGCGCCTGTGTAGAAATATGCCCGCTGTTTTTCAACGATCTGTCTGATTTCTGATTCGTTCATAGGGCGTGCTCCTCCTTCTGTTCATAGTCTTCTTCCATCAGGATATGATAGAATGTTTCCAGTTCCTCGGCATCCATGAGAACGGGAACCGGATAGAGAGGATTTGCCTCCTTGTCTGCGTAATGGGCAAGTTTCGGAATGTCTTCCTCCCGGATCTGCGGAATCGTGTTCCCGATCCCAAACCGCTGTTTCATGGACTTGATCTCATCAATGAATGCGTTTGCTGCCTGCTCACAGGGCGTTTCTTTTGTACAGATTCCTGCGGCGACGGCAAGCTTGGACAGCTTTTTGTGGATGGATTCTCCGTATTCCTGGAGTACGTACGGGAGCAGGACGGTGTTGGCATATCCGTGCGGGACGTTGTATTCCCCGCCCAGAGAATGCGCCACCGCATGTACGTATCCTACATAGGATTTGGTAAATGCACATCCCGCATAGTAAGAAGCGTGCAGCATATTTCTCCGTGCGTCGATGTCCGAACCGTTGGTGTACGCAGTATCAATATTCTCAAAGATCAGTTTGACAGCCAGCAGCGCGTCTTTTCTGGTGCCATGGGTGGTAGATTTTCCGATATACGCTTCCACCGCATGGGTCAGCGCGTCCATTCCTGTGGTCGCGGTGACGAATGGGGGAAGACTCAGAGTGACTTTCGGGTCAAGAACCGCGTATCTTGGGATCAGAGGAAAGTCATTGATCGCATATTTGTGCCGTGTCTCCGCGTCGGTGATGACAGCGGCAAGGGTTGTCTCGCTTCCGGTGCCCGCTGTGGTCGGAACCGCCATAAGAAGAGGAAGTTTTTTATGTACTTTCAGAATACCTTTCATCTGTGCGAGAGACTGTTTCGGTTTGACGGCGCGTGCGCCGACAGCTTTCGCACAGTCCATGCTGGAGCCGCCGCCGAAGCCGATGATGGCGTCACATCCGTTTTCCTGATACAGGGCAAGGGCATCGGCAACATTTGCTGTCGTTGGATTTGCCACCGTGCCATCGTAGATCGTATACGGAATTCCGGAATCGGTCAGCGCTTTTTCAAGACGCCTGGTAAGACCAAGGTTCATGATCTGCTTGTCCGTGATGATCAGCACGTTTCCGCATTTTTCCCGCAGGATAATCTCCGGAAGCTTTTTGACACTCCCCACAACTTCCGGCGTCCGGTATGGAAGAAACGGAAGGGCGAGTTTGAATACTGTCTGAAAAGTTCTGCAGTAAGCTTTCTTTAATCTGTTCATCTTGTAATTCCCCGCTTATACAAATTTTTATCCAAAACAGACTATAGCAACAGAGGGGTGAAAAGTCAATGCTTTTCGCGCGGACGAAAAAATCCCTGAGCGGGTGGCACAGGCGGACCGTGGGCGGTTGCAAAGAGCCGGAAAATCTAACCGTTCCGAAGCCCCTGCGGACGGGCACCGGAGCGCTAAGATTTTCTCGGCTCTTTGCAAATGCCCATGGTCCGCCTGTGCCACCCGCTCAGGGATTTTTTCTGTTTCTTGGTACCGGTAGGTGTGGATATTAAAAGTACGAATATTTCACAAAATAGCACATAATATTTTGTGAATAATTTTGGCTTCAAAGAAGAGTTTGAAATCACACTTTTTGTTGTGTTATTTCTTTAACGATGGTATAATGTCTTTATTCGGAAAAGGAGGTATTTTTCATCAGGACGCTGCAAAGTAACATGTATGGGTACAGTTGAGAAAGAAGCCGGAGCCGGAGGCAGGTGAGGATGATGCAGCTGCAGCCATAGAAAACCAAGCCTGGCGGAAATCCCAATGACAGACTGACAGGCTGACAAAGAAAGGGGGATTTTTTTATGCCTTACGAAGACGTAGAAAAATTTGAACAAATTGCAAAGGGAAAAATTAAATTTCTGGAGGAACATTTCGGACGATATTTTCTGAGAGCCATTATGGCCGGTTTCTTTATCGCAGTTGCGATGATCTACAGTAATGTCGTCGGAAATCTGTTCAGTGAATCGGATCCTGCGATGGGTAAGTTCCTGAGCGGTATCGTGTTCTCCATTGCGGTTCTGCTGATCACATTTATCGGCAGTGAGCTGTTCACAGGAAACAACCTGATGATGGCGTTCGGCGCTTACCAGAAGGCGGTATCCTGGAAAGCAGTCGGAAAAGTATGGCTGGTCAGCTATATCGGCAACTTTGTCGGATGTTTTATTTTTTCCCTGATCTTTGTGGGGGCAGGAGCGTCAGGCACTGCGGATTACTTTGCAAGTATCATTGATGGAAAGCTGACGATACCGGCAGGACAGATGTTCCTGCGTGCGGTTCTTTGTAACTTCTTTGTCTGTCTCGCAATTGTGTGCGGAAACAAGATGAAGAACGAGGCGGCGAAATTCCTGATGATCGTGATCTGTATCTCAGGATTCGTAGTATCCGGTTTTGAGCACAGCATCGCCAATATGGCTACGTTCACAACGGCTATGCTGCTGGTACCGGGTGTCTCGATTGTCGGCGTGCTGCGAAGTATGCTGATTGTAACTTTAGGAAATATGGTCGGCGGAGCGCTGCTCCTTGGCTGGCCGCTTTGTAAAATGAGTGCACCGAAAGAATGACAAAATCTTTATACATAGCTGAAAAGCCCAGCGTGGCGCAGGAATTTGCGAAGGCTTTAAAAGAAAATATGCAGCGGAGGGATGGCTATCTGGAATCACAGAATTCCGTGGTGACCTGGTGTGTCGGACACCTGGTCACCATGAGCTATCCGGAAAAATACGATCCCAAATATAAACGGTGGAGCTTTGAGACTCTGCCGTTTCTTCCGAAAACCTTTCTGTACGAAGTGATCCCGGGGGTGGAGAAACAGTACCGTATCGTGAGCGGTCTTCTCAACCGGGAGGATGTGACAACGATCTATGTCTGCACCGACTCCGGACGGGAAGGAGAATATATCTACCGTCTTGTTGCGCAGATGGCGCAGGTCGGTGACAAAAAGCAAAAGAGAGTCTGGATTGATTCCCAGACAGAAGAGGAGATTCTCAGAGGAATCCGTGAAGCGAAGGATGAGAGTGAGTATGACAATCTTTCAGCCTCCGCTTATTTACGTGCTAAGGAAGATTATCTGATGGGAATCAATTTTTCCCGTGTCCTGACGCTGAAGTACGGCAATACGATCGCCAACTATCTGGGAACAAAATACCAGGCGGTCTCCGTCGGCCGTGTGATGACCTGTGTGCTGGGAATGGTCGTGCGCAGGGAGCGGGAGATCCGTTCCTTTGTCAAGACGCCGTTCTACCGCGTGCTGGCGCAGATGTCCGTGGAAGGGCGGAAGTTCGACGGAGAGTGGAAAGCCGTGGAGGGGAGCAAATACTTTCAGTCTCCGCTGCTGTACAAGGACAATGGGTTCCGCAAAAAAGAGGATGCGGAACAGCTGATCAGTGAACTGAAGCAGACAGAGCCGCTGACGGCGGTTGTGGAAAAGGCAGAGCGCAGGAAGGAAAACAGGAATCCGCCCCTCCTTTATAATCTGGCGGAACTGCAGAACGACTGCGCGAAGTTGTTCAAGATCAGCCCTGACGAGACACTGAAGATCGTCCAGGAACTGTATGAGAAGAAGCTTGTGACGTACCCAAGAACAGACGCCCGTGTGCTGTCCAGCGCAGTGGCGAAAGAGATCCACAGGAATCTGGCGGGACTGAAAAACTACGGGAAGACAGCAGCTCTGGCGGCGGAAATCCTGGAAAATGAAAGCTACAAAAAGATCGGAAAGACCCGCTATACCAATGATAAGCTGATCACGGACCACTATGCGATCATTCCCACAGGGCAGGGCCTTGGAAATCTGAGAAATCTGAGGGAACTTTCCGAAAAAGTCTATGAGGTGATCGTGCGGAAGTTTCTGGCAGTCTTTTATCCGCCTGCCGTGTACCAGAAGGTTTCTCTGACGTCTGCCGTTGGGAAAGAACATTTCTTCTCCAGCTTCAAGGTTCTGGTGGATGAGGGCTACCTGAAGGTCATGCAGTACTCTTTTGGAAGAAAGCAGGAGGCAGCGTCCGGAAAAAACAGCAGAAATGCTGCGGCTGACGGGCAGGAAGCCGGAGAGGAAGCGGCAGAGTCCGGAAAGGATTCCGGAGAAGAAGGGCAGGACATGGCATGCGACCGGAGTTTTCTGGACGCCCTGGCAAAGGTGCGGAAGGGAAGCGTTCTTCCCATCGAAGATTTCCGGATCAAAGAAGGGGAGACTTCCCCGCCGAAGCGTTACACCTCGGGATCCATGATCCTTGCCATGGAAAATGCCGGACAGCTGATCGAAGATGAGGAACTGCGGGCGCAGATCAAGGGAAGCGGGATCGGGACCAGCGCCACCAGGGCGGAGATCCTGAAGAAGCTGTTTTCCATCCAGTATCTTTCCCTGAACAAAAAGACGCAGGTGATCACACCGACCCAGCTTGGAGAAATGATCTTTGATGTGGTCAATCAGTCCATCCGTTCGCTGCTGAATCCGGAGCTGACGGCAAGCTGGGAGAAAGGGTTGACTTACGTGGCTGAGGGCAGCATCACCACGGAAGAATATATGACAAAGCTGGAAACTTTTGTGGCGCGGCATACGGAAAATGTGAAGCGCATGCACCCGTCCTATGGGCTGCGGCAGTGTTTTGACGCCTATGCGGATGTTTATAAGAAATAAAGAATATAAGAAATAGAGAGTATAAACAAGAAAGAAAAGAGGTTGAACGATGAAAGGAATTACGATTCAGGAACTTTACGATTTGAGGGAGACGATCGCGGCGGAGCTTTTTGAGGGAAAAATCTTTCCCTGGGAGGTTTTGCCGGAAATCGGAGCATTTCTTGTGAAGCTTGGAAATACGCTTCCGGAAGAGGAATATGAGAAAAAGGGAGAGAATATCTGGATCGCCAGGGATGCCAAAGTCGCTCCGACAGCATCCATCACCGGTCCCTGTATCATCGGGAAAGGCGCGGAAGTGAGACACTGTGCGTTTATCCGCGGCAATGCCCTGGTGGGCGAGGGGGCAGTGGTTGGAAATTCCACAGAGCTGAAAAATGTGATCCTGTTTAATAAAGTACAGGTTCCCCATTATAACTATGTGGGTGATTCTGTTCTGGGTTATAAAGCTCATATGGGAGCAGGATCCATTACTTCCAATGTGAAATCCGACAAGAAACTGGTGGTCGTGAAAGGAGACGGCGAAGAGCTGGAGACGGGGCTGAAAAAATTCGGCGCAATGCTCGGCGATGAGGTGGAGGTCGGATGCGGCAGTGTCCTGAATCCGGGAACGGTCGTAGGCCCTCATTCCAATATCTATCCGCTGTCCAGTGTGCGGGGCGTGGTTCCGGCAGATTCGATTTTCAAGAACAGTAAGGAAATCGTAAAGAAATATTGAGTGTCAAAGTATTGACGATTCAAGTGTATCGTTGTATTATTTAAACAGTACAATGATACACTTTTTCCTTTCTGCGGGATCCTGTGCAGGAAATGTAATCGTTCAGCGGGCTGAAGGGCTGCAAGGTAATCCACACAGTATTTCGCGGAACAGAACATGAGGAGGGCCTGATATGCTGGAAGTACAGAATCTGACGAAACGATACAACAAAACACTGGCGGTGGACAATGTGAGCTTTACGGTAAACACTGGAAGGATTGGGATTTTGCTGGGTCCCAACGGCGCGGGAAAATCTACGGTGATCAAGAGCATTGCCGGTCTTCTGAAGTATGAGGGCGGCGTGGGGATCGACGGGCTTCCGGCAAGGACGACGGAGGCAAAGAAGATTTTCGGTTATGTCCCGGAGCTTCCGGCGCTGTTTCCCAATCTTACCGTGGCGGAACATCTGGAGTATATCCGCAGGGCTTATGACGTTTCCGTGTCGGACGAGGAAGTGGAGAAGCTTCTGGAACGGTTTGAGATGGAAGACAAGAAAGAAAAGCTGGGCAGTGAGCTTTCCAAGGGTATGATGCAGAAGGTGAGCATCTGCTGCGCGCTGCTGATCCATCCCCGGGTTATGATGCTGGATGAGCCGATGGTGGGACTGGATCCCCGGGCGATCAAGGAACTGAAGGAAGTGATCCTGGAACTGAAAGAACAGGGAACCACGGTACTGATCAGTACGCATATGCTGGAGATGGTGCAGGAGCTTTGGGATGATGTATTCGTGATGGAGAAAGGGCATATTATCGCGGTGTACCATCGGGAGGAAGTCAGCGATCAGAATCTGGATGAGCTGTTCTTCGCAGTGACGGAGAAGGAGAAAGGAGAGGCCCATGCGTAGTATGACTTATCTCTGGAAACGGACCGCCGTGAATCTGCTGAAGAAAAATATCAAACGACCGGTTTTCTGGGTGTATGCAGTGCTGATCGTCGTCTATGGGGCGGCGATGTATCTGACGTTTGGAGAACTGATCCGGGAGAATCATCTGGACAGCCCGGAGTTTTTTGCAGCGGCGGTGAGCGCCTTTCTGTTGTATCTGACACCTGCCGGGTACAGTTCTTATGCGAGACGGAAGGGACTGCTGTTTCGAAACTGTGATGTTCACTTTGTGTTCCCTTCCCCGGCATCCCCAAAGCTTTGCCTGCTCTATGGACAGATCAAGACCCTTGCCGTGTCGTGTCTGATGGAACTGGTGATTGTTTTTGTTGGGATTGTCTGGTTTCATATACCTTTGCTGAATATGCTGCTTTATGTGCTGCTGGTCAGTGTGGTCAGCACGGTCATGGATTCCAGCCTTGTGATCTGCCTGTACGGGAATGAACGTCTGAAAGAAGAAACTTTGAATAAGCTGGCATATCTTCTGTATGGAATCACCGCGCTGCTGCTTCTGCTGGGGTTCCTTTATCTCAGGACAAAGGGATTTCACGTTGCGACAGTTATGGAATATCTGTCCAGTCCGGGGATACAGATGATCCCTTTGATCGGATGGGAGATTGCGGCGCTGCGTCTGGTGCTGCTGGGACCGGACGCCGTTAACGTGGCAGGAACGTTCCTTTATCTGCTGGCGGCGGGAGGATTGTTCCTGGCGGCTGTGAAACTAAAATGTACCGGGCGGTATTATGAAGACGCCATGAAATTTGCCGATGACTATGAGCAGGCGCTGGCGCAGAAGAAGAAAGATGGAACGACAAACTTTTGGAAAAACCGGAAACTCAGAAAGGTACAGGTAAACTGGAAAGGAACCGGGGCAAGCGCTATTTTTCACCGGCAGTGGCTGGAATATAAAAAGGAACGGTTTTTTCTTTTCTCTACGGCGACGCTGGTAAGTGTGATCGTCGGTGTAGTGTTCATCTATCTGGACAGAACCGGACAGCTCGGCGTTCCGCAGGAATTTAAGATTTACGCGCTTTTGGGACTGACCGCCTATCTGATGCTGATCTTTGGAAGCCTGCCTACGAAGTGGACCAAAGAGCTGGAGAATCCCTATGTTTTTCTGATACCAGACCGGGCGGTGAAAAAGATCTGGTATGCCACCTGCCTGGAGCATGTGAAGTCTCTGATAAATATGATCCTTCTGGTAGTGCCTGCCGGTATTTTTATGGGAATCCGACCAGTGTTGTTGATCTTTCTGGTCTGGATGGGAACGGCGGCGGGAGCGGTCCGGATTTATTCCGATACGATCACCAGAGCGATTCTGGGAAGTATGCTGGGGAATACCGGAAGGAGTTTATTGCAGATGTTGATCGCGTGGACGTTTATCGGATTTGCAGTTCCGTTTTTCCTGATCGGTCTGTTTCTGGTGGGAGAGACGGCAGCTTTCCTGCTGGCGAGCCTGTATCTGACGGTGGCGGCTTTTGTCCTGATGTTCGGCGGTTCCCACGCGTTTACCAGGATGGAACTGCAGGAATAGCGATTTGTATAGAAACCTTACAAAAAGCAATTTTCAAATACGCTCTAGAGAAAGGATGAGTGAATATGAAACCAACGGTGAAACAGCCATTATTTATTGTGACCGGAGCTTCCGGAGTTGGTAAAACCACCTTGTGTGAAGAATTATTCCGGAGAGAAAAGGATTATATCGTTATGGAGAGCGATATTATCTGGAATGATTTTTACGATACGCCGGAGAACAATTACAGGATGTTCCGGAAGATCTGGATGAATCTCTGCGCCAGTATCTCACAGTCCGGGAAGCCGGTGGTTCTCTGCGGATGCAACACGCCGGAACAGATGGAAGATCTGGAGGAAAGACAGCTGTTCACGGAAATCCATTACCTTGCGGTGGTGGCGGATGACAAAACGCTGCTGCGGAGAATGCGGGAGGGACGTGGAATTACGGATCAGGGCTGGATCGATTCTTCGGTTCACTTTAACCGGTGGCTGAGAGAAAACGCGGACAAGACAGCGCCGAAGATCACGCTCCTGGATGAGACGGAGCGGACGCTGGAAGAAAGCGTGGAATTTGCGCATCAGTGGATCATGGACAGAATAAAATAACGAAAGAATTAAAATAGCGCCGATGCCTGTACGAACTGTCTCACCCGGACAGCCACACAGGCATCGGCGTTTTCTTTGGAAATCACATTCCGAATTCTTTTGGATAAACGACAGAGCCGCTGAGTGGTCTGGCGTTTTCCTGCAGTTTGATTGCCATGAAATTTGCGGAAGGGATTCCTTCCGGAACTTCGATGCCAAGCTGTTCCGCCGGAACATAGCCGAATTTCGGATAGTAGAACTCACTGCCGAGTACCAGGGAATAGGCATGGCCGGCTTCTTTTGCGATCCGGTGGCCTTCCGCGATCAGCGCAGTCCCCACGCCCTGTTTCTGGTATTCCGGTTTCACGGACAAAGGAGCCAGAACCAGTACCGGGTCGTTTCCCACACTGGCTTTGGTAAACATGATATGTCCCGCCAGCTTTCCGTCGATCTCTGCGACGAGAGATAATTCCGGGAGAAATGCGCTGCGTTTCCGCAGTTCCGTAACCAGGTCCTGCTCATTTCCGTCCGCATGGTCCGCGGTCGCGAAGGCTTCTTTCACAAGATTGTAGATTTCGTTGTAGTCGTTTGGAGTTTCCTGTCGGATTACCATTTGAATACCTTCTGTAACGAAAGAATCGCACCAATCGGAAAGATCGGTGCGGTTCTTTTGTCATGTTGTGATAAAATTCTGTTTTTTAGAACTTGCCAGCTTTTGCAGCTTCCTCAACAGCAACAGCAACAGCAACGGTCATACCAACCATCGGGTTGTTGCCGGCGCCGATCAGACCCATCATCTCAACGTGAGCCGGAACGGAAGAAGAACCAGCGAACTGAGCGTCAGAGTGCATACGTCCCAGAGTATCTGTCATACCGTAGGAAGCCGGGCCTGCAGCCATGTTGTCCGGATGCAGAGTACGTCCTGTACCGCCGCCGGATGCAACGGAGAAGTATTTCTTTCCAGCTTCTACGCGCTCTTTCTTGTAGGTACCAGCTACCGGATGCTGGAAACGGGTCGGGTTGGTGGAGTTTCCGGTGATGGAAACATCTACGTTCTCTCTCCACATGATCGCAACGCCTTCGCGAACATCGTTTGCACCGTAGCAGTTTACTTTTGCACGCGGTCCATCGGAGTATGCCTTGCGGAATACTTCTTTCAGCTCGCCTGTGTAGTAATCATATTCGGTTTCGATATAAGTAAATCCGTTGATACGTGCGATGATCTGAGCAGCGTCTTTTCCAAGACCGTTCAGGATAACGCGCAGCGGTTTCTGACGTACACGGTTTGCTTTCTCAGCGATACCGATCGCGCCCTCAGCAGCAGCGAAGGACTCGTGGCCTGCCAGGAATGCGAAGCACTCGGTATCCTCTTCCAGAAGCATTTTGCCCAGGTTTCCATGTCCCAGACCTACTTTACGCTGGTCTGCTACAGAACCCGGAATACAGAAGGACTGAAGTCCCTCACCGATTGCAGCGGCAGCCTCAGATGCTTTGCGGCAGCCTTTTTTGATCGCGATCGCAGCGCCTACGGTGTAAGCCCATTTTGCGTTTTCGAAGCAGATCGGCTGAATGCCTTCTACCATTTTGTATACATCCAGGCCTGCAGCTTTTGTTACTTCTGCAGCTTCCTCGATGGAATTGATTCCGTACTCAGCTAACTTTGCCAGAATCTGTTTTTCTCTTCTTTCATATGATTCAAATAATGCCATTTCCTCGTCCTCCTGATTCTCAAGCTTTTCTCGGGTCAATGATTTTAACAGCGTCGTCTACACGGCCGTACTGTCCCTGAGCTTTTTCAAATGCAGTGTTTGCGTCATCTCCGCCTTTGATGAACTCCATCATTTTTCCGAAGTTTACGAATTTATAACCGATGATCTGATCTTCGTCGTCAAGAGCAACGCCTGTTACGTAACCATCTGTCATTTCCAGATAACGAGGTCCTTTTGCAAGTGTTCCGTACATGGTTCCAACCTGGGAACGAAGTCCTTTACCCAGATCTTCCAGACCTGCACCGATCGGCAGACCTTCCTCAGAGAATGCACTCTGGCTTCTTCCGTAAACGATCTGAAGGAAGAGTTCTCTCATTGCTGTATTGATAGCATCACACACAAGGTCAGTGTTCAGAGCTTCCAGAACAGTAAGACCTGGAAGAATCTCAGATGCCATAGCAGCAGAATGAGTCATACCGGAACATCCGATGGTCTCAACCAGCGCTTCCTGGATGACGCCGTCTTTAACGTTCAGGGTCAGTTTACAGGTACCCTGCTGCGGAGCACACCAGCCAATGCCGTGTGTTAAACCGGAGATATCCTTGATTTCTTTTGCTTTTACCCATTTTGCTTCTTCCGGAATCGGAGCTGCACCGTGATGAACGCCCTGAGCAACCGGACACATCATTTCTACTTCGTGTGAATAAATCATTGTTAGACTCCTTTCAAATATGTACTTATTTGAGCTTTTTGTCTTTGGAACAACCCGCAATCTGAAGTCCCACAGACCTGACATTATTTTCTCACAATCTTCCGGTTTCGTCAACTCTGAAATCTGGGGATTTTATCTGAACTGTTCAGCTTTTTTTGCTTAAGGGGACGAAAAAATCCCTGCGCACCCGTATGCCGCCCGCGCAGGGATTTTTTCTGGCTTTCGGAAGCTGAAGAGTCAGGGGATTGTATCGCCTTTTAGTTGTCTGGCAAATGGGTTAATGGTTTATTTTTTTCTTATGATTTGAAAGAGATTTTCATGTGATTGAATAGGTATAATTTCGGGTTTTGATAAAAAATATTGCAAGAATTTTTATGATAAATGAATATTCAGATAGATATTTAAGGGAAATGTAATTGACAATAAAATATGGTATTGTATAATTTGAATATAGAGAATTGAAAAAAGAGAGAAAAATTCAACAAATTGACAAATAAAGAAAGGGAGGGAGGAGCGGTTATGAAGTGGAGGAAAGGGATAAAAAAGGTGGCGGGATTTGTCCTTGCTGGAATTTTGGCGGTAGGTATAATGGGATGTCAGGGTAGTCAGGAAGAGGAAGAAATCCTGACAATCTGTGTGGACAGCGGGACTGAGGGCATAGGTTCTATGATAGCGGACGGCTGGTCGAATCTGGACGAGGGAATGAAGACGGAGCTTGTGGTGATACCGTCGGATGAGACGGCGGCACAGACAAAGATCACAGAACTGCGCACGGAGATCATGTCAGGCGCCGGACCGGATGTTTTTCTTTTTTCGACTAACCGCAGTCAGAGACTGTTTGAAGATCCGAAAAAAGCCATGTATTCGGATACTTTTCTGCCGTTGGATGACTATATGAGCGATGCCAAGCATATGAAACCGGAGGAATGGAACCAGACCATTCTGGAATCCGGAAGAACAGAGGAAGGACAGGTTGTGCTTCCCGTGCAATATACCTTTCATGCATTCGCTTTCCAGTCCGCGTGTCTGAAAAATCCCGGGGAGATTCCTTCGTCCCTGGAAGAGATTCTTGCATGTGAGGATCCGCTGATCGGGGAATATTCGACTTTTTATCCGGATTCTCTTATATTTCATTCTTTTGGGGAACTGGCGGATTATCAGGAGGAAAAACTCGTCTGTTCCAAGGAGGATCTTCAGAAACGCGTGGAGGAAATGATTGCTCATCAGTCTAAATGGCTCTCAAAAACGGAAGCGGAAGGAATCGTTGCCTGCGGTGAAGTAGACGGAACGTTTTTTTCCAATGTTGACCGCTTTTCAGGGGAAGAGGAGGCGGTGTTTGCTTTTCCAAATGATCAAGGAGGCGTAACCGCTCGTGTAAACACATATGCAGCGATCAACAGAAATACGAAACTTCCTGAGCAGGCGTTTGCGGCACTGGACTTTTTGCTCAGCAATGAAGTAATCAGCGGTGAAGGATTTCCGTACGGATATGATAAAAGGGTAGGAAGTACCAACCATTTTTCCTCGGGACAAGGAGGAATTTCTGTGAATCAGACACTTGTGCAGGGCTTTTTTAAATCACAGACGGCGAAAGAGGCATTCCAGAAAATGAACAGCCAGATCACTGCCGTCCGTTATCCCTCAATCCTGGATCAGGAAATTCAGCAGATGTATTGGGAAGCCGATTTGAACGCATCTGGTCCGCATCCAGACGAGGCGGCGAGAAAAGATTTAGTCAGCCGGGCGTATGAACGGATGGAAATGCAGCTGTCTGAATAACAAGGAGGGTGCCTATGAAAAAGAAATGGAAGAGATACGGGAATGGATGGCTGCTGGTGGCACCTTTGATGATCGGGTGCCTGGTGTTCTATGCGGTTCCGTTTCTGATGGTTCTGTGGTATTCGTTCCGGAGCAGCGCTGGACGGAGCGGTGTTTTTGTCGGGTTTGCCAATTATCTGGAGATGATGGAGAATGAGATGTTCCGCCTGGCTTGCTGGAATACGTTCCGTTTTCTGCTGGCAGGGCTTCCGCTGATCTTGTTGGTGTCGTACCTGATCGCGCTTCTGCTGAAGAAGCAGGCACAGAAACATATGCTGTTGAAATCGGTGCTTTTGTTTCCCTATATTATGCCGATCGTTGGGACGGTGCTTCTGACGGAACTGTTGTTTGATGAGGTGGGAGTTGTCAACCGGATTTTGCTGCTGATGGGCGTTCCCATAGAGAAATGGCTGGAATCTTCCTGGGCGTTCTGGATCGTTGTCGGTCTGTATCTGTGGAAGAATGCCGGATACAGTGTCGTCCTTCTGCTTGCCGGGCTGATGACCATACCGGAAGACCAGTATGCGGCTGCCAGTCTGGACGGCGCGGGAGGGTTTCGCCAGTTCCTCTATATCACCACGCCGCAGATGTGGCATTCCGTGTATTTTGCCCTGCTGTTTTCTCTGATCAATGCGTTCAAGTGCTTCCGTGAGATTTTCCTCATCGGAGGAAAGCATCCCAATACGGAGGTCTATATGCTGCAGCATTTTATGAACAACAACTTTGAAAACCTGAATTACAACAAGCTGTCTGTGGCTTCCGTTCTTCTGTTTTTGGCGGTTACGATCGTGATCAGTGCTTCCTATGGCTGGGTTCAGAGAAAGGAGGCGTACAAATCATGAGAAAAAGAGAAAAAAGACATGTCTGGACCACACTGTTTGCGGGAATTGTGATCTTTCTGTGCCTGGTTCCGTTCCTTGTGGTGTTTGTGGGAGGATTCTGGCAGGAGGAGACGGGCGTTTCGGTACAGGCTTACTATGATGTCTTTCTTGGATCTCCCCGGTATCTGTTCCGTTTCTGGAGGAGCCTTGGCTTATGTCTCTGCATCACGGCAGGCCAGATCATCGTTTCGGTTATGGCGGGTTATGGATTCGCCAAATGTACGTTTCCGGGGAAAGGAGTCATGTATTTCTTCCTGATGATCCTGATGGTACTGCCGCTGCAGGTGACGCTGGTACCGAATTATATTATGCTGGACCAGATGGATCTGTTGGGAACGGACGGTGCTTTGATCCTGCCGGGAATCTTTGTCCCTCTGGGAACGTTTATTATCACCCAGAGCTTCCGGGCGGTTCCTGATGATGTGGTGGACGTTGCCCAGCTGGACGGCTGCGGACTGTGGCGGATCCTGCTGCAGGTGGCGGTTCCGATCGCAAAGGGAGGGATCGTCTGTGCAGGCCTCCTGGCGTTTCTGGATGCCTGGAATATGGTGGAACAGCCCATTGCTTATCTGAAAGATTTTACCAAGTATCCAATCTCTGTGGCGCTTGCCTATGTAACGCCCTCGGAGTCCGCAAGACAGTTCGTCTGCTGTGTTCTGGTCATGCTGCCGCCGTTGTTTCTGTTCTCCTGTTTCCACAGGGAAATGGTGGAAGGGATCGTGTTTGGAGAGGAGAAGTAGTTATGAAGAGGAAAGTAGTCTGTGTTGGTATTCTTGTATTCTGGGGTCTTGTGGTCTGCACGATTCTTTCCGTACGTATCGAGGAGCAGATGACGATCCAGGCAATGAAAGTGGAGGCGAAGGAAGAACAGATCGAGCCGGGGTATTCCCGCCTGATGCTTCCTGCGGATGCACTGATCCAGGATGAGAACGGAACGCATCTGTATTTTGCAGAGACAGGAGACGGATGGGAGGAAGGAAACCGTGTGGTGGAGAGAGATCCATATAGGTATTCTGTGGAGGGAGACCGTATCGTACTGTTTGATTCGCTGGATCTGACGTCTTACATTCAATATGCTTCCAAGCCGGTGAAGGTGGGAGAACTGATCATGTGGTGCCGCACTTATCCGAAAGGCGAGGACTGTTATCTGGTCCTTGATCCCGGTGAGCCGGATCAGAGCCTGGAAGGATGGGGGACGGCTTCTGTGACGGAGGAAAGGGACGGCGCACTGCTGGTGTCCCTGGAGGGCAAACAGCCGTTTCTGGAAAGCCAGGCGAGAAGCGAACTTGGTTTTTCCAAGGAAAGCAGGGTATACAGCCTTGGGGATGTCCGGAAGCTTTTTGGAACCTTTCCGCTGCTGGCTGGGATGGCGGTGCTTTTGATCATGACGGTGATCCTGTTGGCACATTCGCTGCGTCTGACCAGGAACCTGCGGGAAAACCGGACGCTGCTGGCGGTCAACGCTGTCCTTGGCGGGGGCATGCTGTGGCTGTTCCGGTGTCTGGCGGATCAGGTAAAGCTCCCTTCATCCCTGCTGCCGGCGGAAAATATTCTGGAGTTTGGACATTACGCGGAAGAATTTGGCTCGATTTTCCATGAACTGGAAGGGTTTTCCGCGGCTGCTGCCAGTGAGACGCTGCGGGCGCTTCCGGTGAATCTGGCTCTGGCTGGCACGGTGGTTCTTGTGGGAATTGTTTTGATTTTTGTGCTGATTATTTTTGAGAGGAGAATTGTAAGCAGAGTATCGGAAATAATTTCTGCCGGTATGATTCATTTCCGGCAAAACAACTGATGTTTGCGGAGAGAATATGTCGCGTACAGGCGGTGTCTTGGAATGGAAAACTCCAGGACACCGCTTTTTGCTGTTCCTTTTTTGAAACTTGTTTTATGTATGTGCTGTATCAATGGGTCTGTTCCATATCATCTAAAAAAGAGGGAAAACCTCTCTAAAATTTTCCGTATTTTTTCCGGGAGCCTCATGATAAAATCGGAAAAGTAAATGCATCAGAAGGAGGACAAAATGAGAGAACTTTCCTATCAGTATAAAAATCTGCCGATCCCGGGCGGCGGATATGTGACAGGTTTTATTTTCCATAAAAAGAAGAAAGGACTTCTGTATCTGAGAACCGATATTGGAGGAACTTACCGCTTCGATCCGGAGCATCAGCGGTGGTGCAGCCTGATTTCCCATGTGACGCCGGAGGATTTGAGCGAGACGTTCCCGATCTCCGTGGCGCTGGATGATGATCGGCCGGAGCGGCTTTACATCGCCTGCGGAGAGAACCGGGAGAAGAGCGGCGTGCTGGCGATCTCGGAGGATTACGGCGAGACTTTCCGCTATGAGAAAATCCCGGTGATGATCCACGGAAATCTCAACGGACGCGGAACGGGAGAACGGCTGGCCGTAGACTGTATGGATTCCGACCGGCTCTGGTTTGCCAGCCAGCAGGAGGGACTCTGGACCAGCAAAGACCGGGGCGCGCACTGGGAAAAGTGCAGCGGACTTCCGGAAGAATATCTGACCTTTGCCGGATGGGTCGGACAGACGCTGCTTGTGGGTACCGCCGGTGTGACGACGGCTCCCGAATCCGGAAAAAGAGGACACAGCCTGTATATCTCCGTCGATAGAGGCAGGACATTTGTTCTGCTGGAAGAGCCGGTAAGCCGTGAAATCGAGGGATGCCGGATGAACGGGCTGGTGGCGCAGAGATTCAGCGTGGATGAGAAGTATCTGTATGTGACGTTTGCGTCCACCGGAAGGAGATCCTATGTGCTGGAGAACGGCTACAGCTGTGATTCCGGAGACACCATTGACGGACGGATCGTCCGGTATGCCATCGGTGCGGACGGTACCATCGGAGCGATGGAGGAGATTACGCCGGGCAGTGTCAGCGAAGTTACGGGGATCGGTCAGGAGCAGATCCGGCAGGGAGATTCTCTGGAATATGGATTTTCCGGAATCAGCGCCTCCCGGCGGACGCCGGGACTGGTGATCGCTTCGACGATCGTCAAGGATGACGGCGACAGTATTTTTCTGTCCGAAGATTACGGGACAACCTGGAAACAGATTCTGTTTGATCTCGTTGAGGGAAAGATTTCTTTCCGCGCTCCGTATATGCGGCCGGAGTGCAATGGCGGTCATTCGCTGATCCACTGGCTCAGTGATCTTCAGATTGATCCGTTCTGCGACGACACGGCGTGGTTTAATACGGGAACGGGTGTGTTCCGGACGGAGAATCTGAAGGAGAAAGACTGCTGCTTTACCGATTGGTGCGACGGCCTGGAGGAGACGGTACACCTGAACGTCTACAGTATGCCGAAGGGTGATGTCCAGGTGATCGATATTCTCGGAGATCTTGGCGGCTTTGTCTTTGAGGACCTGGATCAGCCCTGCGGCAATTCTTTTGCCGACAGCGAGGGCAACCGGTATATTACCTGTATCAATGCGGATTTTTCCGACGAGCATCCGGAGGATCTGGTTGTGACGCCGAGAGGAAACTGGAAGGGAAAGACAAAGGGCGGTCTGATCCTTTCCGAAGACCAGGGAAGAACGTTTACAAGGCTGGAACTTCCCTATGGATTGTCGGAGGATCTGGACGAGGCGTTCCGGAACATCGAGCAGCCGAATGTAAATTCCGGATGGGCGGCATTGTCCCCGGACGGCAAGACCATCGTCTGGTCCGTGGCGGATGTGATCGAACTTCCGGTGAGCCGTATGCTGGTCAGCCAGGACAGGGGAAAAACGTTCCGGATCGCGGAAGTATATCAGGCGGACGGGACGAAAAAAATCACAGGAAATGTCAAAGTCTTTTCTGACCGTGTGGACAGCAGCCTGTTTTACGGATTCGGGGATCATTCGGATTTCTATGTCAGCCGGGACGGCGGTCTGACGTTCCACGAAAAGAAGCTCCCCGCAGAATTTCCCTGTGTGGATTTCGGAAAGATCGACTGTGCGAACAAGACGGAAGTACGGGGCGAGACAGGAAAATCCGGTGTCTTTTACCTGGCGCTTGCGGAGCAGGGACTCTGGAAGCTGCGGTATGACCGGGAGACAGAGGAAAACGGAGCAGAAGAGAAGATTACCGTGAAACGGCTGTCCGGCGAGGGCGACACGGTATTCTGTGTCGGACTTGGCATCGGCAGACCCGGCGGCGATTATTATACGGAAGAAAAAGCGCTGTATGTCAGCGGCAGGATCGGCGGACATTACGGATTTTACCGGACGCTGGATGAGGGCAGAACCTTTGAGCGTCTGAACACCGACCGGCAGCAGTTTGGAGAGATCCACAACATTGACGGAGACTGCCGTGTATTCGGAAGATTTTTCCTGGCGACCGGTTCCAATGGAGTTCTGTATGGAGAGCCCAAGGAGCAGGAGAACAGAAAAGGCTGAAAGAATAAGGACATTCTACAGAAAAGAGGAGGAAACAATTATGCGTATGTATCAGGAAGGCTCCCGACTGATCCTGGCGGAAGGAAAAACTCAGGTCTGGATCGAACCCTGGGGTGAAAATTCCCTTCGCGTCCGTATGACAGCAATGCCGAAGATGGACGACAACGACTGGGCGCTGACGGAGACGCCGAAGGAGACAAAGGCGGAAATTTCTTTTGAAACCATTGATACGACAGATCTCTGGTACCGCTCAGAGGAATATGCCCAATACCATCAGACCGGGACACAGGCGGCACTGGTCAATGGAAAGATTACGGCGAAGGTTTCCCATGAGGGATGGATCAGCTTTTACAACCAGAAGGGAGAGCTGCTGACAGAAGAATACTGGCGGACCCGTGACCGGATCAACCGATACTGTGTGCCCCTGAGAGTCACCGGCAGAGAGCTGAAGCCGATCCAGGGCACGGAGGAATTTGAGCTGACCGCACGGTTCGAGGCGTTTGACAACGAGAAGATTTTCGGAATGGGACAGTACCAGGAGAAGCATCTGAACAAAAAGGGCGCGGTGCTGGAGCTTGCCCACAGAAACAGCCAGGCAAGCGTTCCGTTTATGGTTTCCAGCAGAGGCTACGGTTTTCTTTGGAACAACCCGGCGATCGGTACAGCGGCGTTCGGAACCAACAAGACAGAGTGGCATGCAAAAAGTACGAAAAAGCTGGATTACTTTATCACAGCGGGCGATACGCCGGCGGAAATCGAGGAGCAGTATTCGGCTGCAACAGGGCGTACCCCGATGATGCCGGAGTATGGTCTTGGATACTGGCAGTGCAAGCTGCGTTACCGCACCCAGGACGAGCTTCTGGCGGTGGCGAGAGAGCACAAGAGAAGAGGCCTGCCGATGGATGCCATCGTCATCGATTTCTTCCACTGGACCAGACAGGGCGACTTTAAGTTTGAGCCGAGAGACTGGCCGGATCCGGAAGCAATGGTAAAAGAGCTGAAAGAGATGGGGATCGAGACGGTTGTCTCTGTCTGGCCGACCATCGATGAGCGCAGCGAGAATTTCGGTACCATGAGTGAGATGGGCTATCTGGTCAATGCGGACCGCGGCAATCAGAATCATATGACATGGATGGGAAATACGGTCTTCTATGATGCGACACATCCGGGCGCACAGAAATTTGTGTGGGAGAAATGTAAGGAAAATTATTATAAGAAGGGTATCCGCTGCTTCTGGCTGGATGAGGCGGAGCCGGAATACGGTCCTTATGATTTTGACAATTACCGCTACTATGCGGGACCGGCGCTGCAGTGCAGCAACGTGTATCCGGTGGGATATGCGAAAGGCTTCTATGAAGGCCTTAAGGCGGAGGGAGAGAAGGATATCCTGAGCCTGGTGCGCTGCGCATGGGCGGGCAGCCAGAAATATGCGGTCCTGACCTGGTCGGGAGACATTCATTCTTCCTTCCGTTCCATGCGGGAACAGCTTCAGGCAGGCCTGAATATGGGAATGGCAGGAATTCCCTGGTGGACTTCCGATATCGGAGGATTCCTCGGCGGTGATATCTCGGACAAGTCGTTCCAGGAGCTTCTGGTGCGCTGGTTTGAGTGGGGCGCATTCTGTCCGGTCTTCCGGATGCACGGAGAGCGTTCCCCATGGTATGAGCGGGAGGAAGAGTTTATCAACGGCGTCCGCCAGCTGACCAGCGGGCAGGACAATGAAGTGTGAAGTTTCGGGGAAGAAAATTATAAGATCCTCAGCAAATACCTGTTTATCCGTGAACGTCTCCGTCCTTATATCCGGGAATGCATGAAGGCGGCAAGTGAGACAGGAGCGCCGGTGATGCGCCCGCTGTTCTTTGATTTTCCGGAAGATCCTGTCTGCTGGGAGACGGAGGACTGCTATATGTTCGGTCCGGATCTCCTGGTAGCTCCGGTGATGGAGGAAGGGGCAAGGACAAGGAATGTTTACCTTCCGGCAGGAACCAGATGGAAAGACGCGTATACAGGAAAAACTTACGAAGGCGGACAGACCGTAGAGACGGAAGCGCCGCTGGATATTATTCCTGTCATGATGAGGGAAGGCTGCAGTTACGAGATCTATTGATGAACGGGGGCGGAGGTATTCGTATGAGCGCAGAAATGGAAATCAAGGAAGAAGTGGTACAGCAGGGCGTCCACAACTACAGCGCCGTTGATTCTTATGTAAAGCCCACCGATCCCGCCGTACTGGAGAAGCTCGAGTGGTTTCAGGATCAGAAGCTTGCCTTGATGATACACTGGGGAATTTACTGTCAGCTGGGGATAGTGGCATCCTGGGCTCTGAGCGACAAGGATGCCGACTGGTCCCGCCACCAGGTGAACTGGACCGACGATGGGGAGAAGTTCAAGGAGCAGTATTACGCCCTGAACAAATCCTTCAATCCCATCCGCTTCCAGCCGGAGGAATGGGCGCAGACAGCCAAGGACTGCGGCTTCAAGTACCTCATCCTCACCACCAAGCACCACGACGGCTTCTGCCTGTGGGACACCAGGTATTCGGACTATAAGGTGACGGCTCCCGATTGTCCGTACCATGTGAGCGAGCATGCGGATCTGGTTAAGAGCATGTTCGACGCCTTCCGGGAAAAGGGACTGGGCATCGGCGCTTATTTCTCCAAGACTGACTGGCACACCCCCTATTATCGCACCCCGGAGCTTCCAGACCCGAACCCTTTCGACCGCGGTCCCATGTACAGCCCCGCTGCGGAGCCGGAGCGCTGGGAAAACTTCGTCCAGTACACCAAAAACCAGGTCCTGGAGCTCTGCGAAGGTTACGGACCCATTGACATCCTTTGGTTTGACGCCGGATGGGTCTGCGCAAGTAACGGTCAGGATATCCGCTTGGGTGAGATTGTGGACGAAGCCCGGAAAATCCAGCCCGGCATCCTTTCGGTGGACCGCACCGTCGGCGGCCCTTACGAAAACTACGTGACCCCCGAAATGTGCGTGCCGGAAGAACCGCTGGGTGTGCCGTGGGAGAGCTGCCTCACCCTGGGGGCAGATTTTACCTATGAATACGCCGATCGGTACAAATCCCCCCCGGGAGTTGGTGAACACGCTGGTGGGCATCGTTGCAAAAGGCGGAAACCTGGCACTGAACGTCAGTCCCCAGCCGGACGGCCGCATCCCGGTGGACGCCATGGACAGCCTGCGGGGCTTGGGCGAATGGCTTAAGGTCTACGGCGAAGCGATTTATGGCACCCGTGTCTGCGCGCCTTATCAGTCCGGGAATATTTCCTTTACCAGGAAAGGCGATGCGGTTTACGCTATCCGGCTGTTCCCCGTCGCCCAGGAATCGGTTGATTCCAAGCTGTTTATTCCTTACGCCGGCAAGGTCTCCAAGGTGACTATGCTGGACAGCGGCGAGGATGTATCCTTTGTTCCAGGTGAGGGCGGCATTACCGTCGCCGTGCCGGCAGGACGCCGCGGCGGCTCCGCGCCCATCGCACTGGTGTTCAAATTGCAGTAAATTGATAAGGAGCGCGGCTTTTTCTGAAAAAATACCCCGGGGAAATCCGAACAGCGAACTGCGCAAGTTTGGCTGTCCGGATTTCCCCGGGGATTTTCTGTTGTGAAGCAACTATGGTTTTCAGTGTTTGTTTGAAAAGTGCGTTCTACGGATTAACGCTTAACGCTGTGCATCCCCTGATCCTGATTTTTGCCGACAAAGACAGGAATACAGTTCAAAAGAATGATGAAAACGGCATATCCGCATAAAACAGGGAATATGGGTGGAATAACATCCGATAAGGCAGCCCAGTCTCCGTTCAGAATCCAGCGGTAAATCTGGTGATACCACAGTAACACCGTGAACACCATGAATATAATGGCAGCGGCTGCGGACCAGATCTTGTTCCGGCTTTTTCTGAATGCAAAGATCCATGTCGTCAAAGTCAATAAGATACTGAATGCGCCTGTAAAAATCCACATACGTTTGTCCCCCTTTTTCATGAAAAAATCACTTCACAACGAGCATCGGTACCGGCAGTATTGATCAGTTACGATTGCCGGAAGGTTTATCCTTTGGAAGGATTACATTCAACAGGATCGCTGCCAGAGTAGCAACGACAACCGGAGATTTTCCGAAGATCATGGTTACCCACTCCGGGAAAGCTGCCAGAGACGCAGGGGTCTGGGAGATTCCCATGCCAAGCGCAACGGAAAGACCAACAATCGAGGAATTGCGGAAGGTCATTTCCTGGCGCATGATCAGCTTGATTCCGGTCATGGCAATGGAGGCGAACACGGAGATCGTCGCACCGCCGAGGACACACTGGGGAATCGTGGTGAGCAGCGCCGAGAATTTCGGGAAAAATCCGGCGATCAGCATGATAACGGCTGCAAGACCAAGGACACAGCGGTTGACTACCTTTGTTGTGGTGACAATGCCGACGTTCTGGCTGTAAGTCGCCGTTGGCAGTCCGCCAATCAGCGCGCACAGGATATTGGTGATACCGTACATCAGGATACCGCCCTGGAGTTCTTTGTTCTGCGGCTCACGGTTCATACTTCCGACGGTGGTTGCCGAGAAATCGCCGATTGCCTGGATGGAGTTGATCGCGAACAGAAGACCGATCGCAATGCATGCCGACGGCTCAAACTTTACGCCAAAGTGGAGCGGCAGCGGCGCCTGGAACACACCGGCGGAGGAAATGCCGGAAAGATCCACCAGCCCCAGACAGGCGGCGAAAGCATAACCTGCGATAATTCCCACCAGGATCGAGGCAAGCTTCAGAGTTCCCTTGGCAAAATGGTTCAGTCCTACGACAACAACCAGGGTAAACAAAGCGGCAAGCCAGTTTTTCCAGGAACCGTAATCCGGGTTGGAGGTTCCTCCTGCCATGTAATTGATCGCAGTGGGGTACAGGGAAAGTCCGATGGTGAAAACGACCGTGCCGGTTACCAGCGGCGGGAACAGTACACGGATCTTTCGGATGAAGATACCGACGAGCAGCGCGACACAGCCACCGACAATCTGGGCGCCGAGGATCGTCGCGATGTCAAAACTTTCAGCGATCGCCTGCATGCTTGGCACGTAAGCAAAGCTGATACCCATAATGACCGGCAGTGAAGCGCCGAGTTGGAATTTCTGGGTACGGACGAAGGGAAACAGCTGTAGCAGTGTGCTGAGTGCGGATGCGATCAGAGCGGCCTGGATCAAGATGACCCTGTCGCGGTCGCTGACCTGAGCAACGCCTGCAACGATGATCGCCGGCGTTACGCATCCCACGATCGCGGCGACTACATGCTGGAGCGCCAACGGCAGAGCCTGTCCGAAGCCTGGCACGCCGTTAAGGTCAAAGACAGAAGCGTGGCTTCTGCCGGAAGATGAATGGTTTGATTTCGACATAATATCCTCCTGATTATTACTTGCCAGGGACATCATCTGTCCGCGGCATATGTATTACTCTTATACTTTACACAATCTTTATAAAAATTGCAATTTTTTTTTAGACATCGATGGCATAGAAGCCAATCACGTCTTAAATTGTGTTTGAAAATCCCCATTTTATAAAAATGAAAAAAACTTCAAAAAACCTCTTGATCGGTTGTTACTACCGGATAATATAATCGGTTGTAGAAACCGATAGTAATAACCGATAGCACCAAGCATAATATATCTTGAAGTTCATAGGAGTTCAGGAAACTCAGAAAGGAGAGAGTTCATGGTATTTTATTTCACAGGCACAGGCAACAGTCTTTACATTGCAAAACGGCTGGAGGATGATCCGATCAGTATTCCGCAGGTGATTCATCGGCCGCATCTGGAATTTGCGGCGGATAAGATCGGCGTGGTGGCTCCTGTCTACGGGCATGAGGTGCCGGACATGGTGAAAGAGTTTCTGAAAAAGGCGCGTTTCCAGACGGACTATTTCTATATGATCCTTACCTATGGAAACCGGCATGGAGGAGCTGCGGAACTGGCAGAAGAATTGTGTAAAAGCTGCGGAATCTCCGTCAGCTATATCAACGTGATCCTGATGGCAGACAACTGGCTTCCAAGCTTCGATATGGAGGAACAGCGGCAGATAGAGAAATATGTGGAGGGACAGTTGGAGGTGATCCTCCGTGATCTGAATGCCGGGAAACGGATGATCTCACCGGTGACCGAACAGGATCGTGCCGCTCACCGGCAGTTTCTGGAACGTATGAGCCAAAGTCCTGTGGATGCGTGGCAGCATCTTTTGAAGATCGGGGAAAACTGTACAGGATGCGGCATCTGTGAAAAGGTCTGTCCGTCCGCTTCGATCCACGTGACGGATGGAAAAGCGGTGCATGTTCCGGGAAATTGTCAGACTTGTCTGGCGTGCGCTCATGCCTGCCCTCAGAAAGCGATCGGAATGGCAGTCCCCGAAAAAAATCCCCAGGCGCGTTACCGAAACGAACACATTTCTTTACAGGAGATTATCAGGGCGAATTCGCAACTGGAAAAATAAACAGCAAAGGAAAAGGAGAAACTGACGATGAAAAAAATTATGAGTATTCTTTTGACGCTTGTTCTGGGCCTTTCTCTCGCCGCCTGCGGGCAGGCGGCAAATGAGGGAGAGGAAACAAATGTTTCAGCGGCTTCTTCACAATCGGAACAGGAAACTTCCCAGGAATCCCCGGCGGAAACCGCCGTGTCCGAGTCAGAGACGGAAAATACTGCTTCAGCGGCAGACGGAAATGTTTTGGTTGCCTATTTCTCCTGGTCGGGAAACACGGAAGAAATGGCGTCTTATCTTGCGGAGCAGACAGGCGGGGAGCTTTTGGAGATCCAGCCGGAAACACCTTATCCAACGGACTACAACGAATGTGGAGACGTTGCTCTGGAAGAAAGAGACAGTAACGCCCGTCCGGCGATCGCAGATCTTCCGGAGTCGATAGAGGAATATGACACCATACTGATCGGATATCCTAAAATGGAGCAGGGTTATATCTGTGTATAGCGGTGTATTGCGTAGAGGAAGGAGGGCGAATAGGTACAGAAAACACAGCAGAAAGAAAAAAGTGTGTATAGAGTAAGGTAGGAACGACCATGAAAGTGGTCGCTTTTTTTATGCCCTCCTACCGGGCAGAAGGGAAATCAGATTTCAGAATGGAGATGTAGACGATGAATGAATGGGAACGCCTGCACCAGCAGGCCAAGCGGTACCAGGCAGAGTATCCTCCCGGTACCCGAATCATGTTACTGAGCATGGGCAGAGATCCCTGTCCTGTCGAGGATCAGACAAGAGGCACTGTCAAAGTAGTGGATGATATCGGAACACTGCACTGCTCGTTTGACAATGGAAGATCTCTCGGCGTTGTGCCTGGTGAGGACTCATTTCGCAAGCTGACGGAGGAAGAACTGGCAGAGGAACAGGAATCCGGCATGACTGAGGATCAAGGCCCCGTCATGGGAATGTAGGAGGTAAATCATTTGGAAATTGAAATTGAGATTCCGGAGGCGCTGGTGGAGCCGCTTTTGATCCAGGCTGCCATTGAGGAAGTACCTGTAGAGGAAATTGTAACAAGGGCGATTCAGAAATTCATGGAAAGAGGTGAACAAAGTGGCTGCTGACGGGAAGAAAGGCATTACGGTCAAAGTCGATGCGGCTTTGCATGCCGAGATTACACAATATCTGCAAGACCACGGGATGACGATGACGGAGTTTGTCACGCTGGCCTTGCAGGATGAACTGCATCCTAAAATTGATGAAAAGGAAGGGAAAAACATGGAGAAAATGAGGACACTGGCATTTCAGGTGCCGGAAAGCCTGTTCCAGCGGATTAAAGATTATCTGCACCGCAATAACATGACGCAAAAGGACTTTGTCATCGGCCTGATTGAGCAGGAGCTGGATCGGGATCTGGCTGAGAGTCAGGAAACCGGCGAGGCCCAGGGTGACTTCGAGGATACGGAGGAACTGGAGGATACAGAGCAGTTGGACGCTGATCAGGAGTTACCGGGAGATCAGGAAACTGCTTCTTCTGCGGAGAAAATGGATGAAGCGGAACCCTCTATCCCCGATCAGGAAGTGCCGGGGACATCTGAGGAAGGCCCCGATGCTGAAGAACTGGATGAGATGTCCCCATCGGAGGAAACCGGCGAAGCAGACTATCAGGACGATGAAGATATGTCAGAAGATGCCCTGGAGGATGAAGGCTCGGAAGAAACCGAAGATACTCTGGAGGTTGAGGACGAGGAAGAAACGGAGGCCGTCCTGGAGGACGAATACGAAGATGAATCCGGGATTGAGGACGAAGATATGGATGAGGATGAATCGGAAGATGAAAATGTAGGTTTCGCTATGGGAATGTGAGGTGGATGCAGCCTATGACCATTTATCAGGAAGAACTGCTGCGCCGCCTTCCTCAATTAGACTGTACTGGGTATTATGGCTATCGGGATGGTCTGCTCCACATTTTTCACGGAGACGCTCCTTTCTGTCGTCAGACACCCGAAGGCTTCCTACGGTTTTATGAGGATCAGTTTGAGGCACTAAGCCAGACGGAACTCTATGATAAAATTCATCAAGAGGTCAGAGCCATCCGTGAGTATGTGAGCCTCTATGAAGCAGCCCCACAGATGGAGGCGGATGGCGTCCATGATTACCGGAAACTGGCGGAGTATGGGAATATCGTCCTGGCCGGAACGTATAGTGAAAACTATGGTTTCATGTTTACCACATGGGATCAGGATAAAGAGCGTGGCTATGTGTCCGGCGGCGATTACTCTCCAAATTATGAATATGCAAAAGAATCTTTCGTCCGGCGTTCGGGGCTGATTCAGGAACAACGCCTGTTCCAGCCAGCAGAAGCTGAAAATCTCTATCGTTGTGTGGACTACGCCAGAAATCACTGCGGCTCTCTTACCTTCGAGCAGTCGAAAGCGTTGGATGAGCTGGCGGAAAAGCTGTCGTATGGCTATCCGGAGATTGAGAAAAATCCTCCCATCTTTGAACCGGAGGATGGCCCACAACTGAATCTGTAACCTAAGTGACACCCTTGCTTTGTTGATGAAGCGAGGGCTTTTTTTATGAAAGGAACCATGAATGATGTATTTTACCGAAACCGAAGCCCTCCGTGAGCTGGAGATCCTCATGCAGATGATTCCCGGTTTCCAGCCCAAGGGCTATGGGAGCATGGTCATGCCGGATCAGATTTATATCTGTCTGCAGGAACCGCCCCCGCCCACTTATCAGGAGATGATTGCGGATACCATGCATGCTGTCCGATATCGCCCCTTCCTGCAAAGAGTGGAGGAACTTCTAATCGAAAGCGAGATGAGGCCCATGAACTATCTAAGCAATCACCATCAGAAACTTTTCCGGATGGCCATCCAGAAAAAAGACAGGAAAAATTATGCCCTGCTGTCGGCACTTTATCTTTTTACCGCCGATCCGAGGCTCTGGCGCATCATGAGGCATCAGGTGGATGGGAACCTCATCCGGTTTGACCGCCGGAAACTGTGCGGTCTGAATGAATACACTTATCCCCTTTACTGTGCCGCCAAGGATTTATATATGGGAACCCGGCATCTTACCATCCGGGATCTGGCTGACCGGGAACTGATCTCCCCGAAACAGTTCGCCGCCATCTGCAATGCCATGGCAATCCGCAGATTCGGTCTGAAAGCCGTAGAACCGGCAGAAAAAAAGGAGGAATGTGAACCATGAACATCGAAGAAAAGTATCCCCTTCTCATTGGGCATTCAGACCAAGGAAGTCAGGAGCTGCATAGCATTCAAGAGGTGGCGGATTTCATCTGCAGCCAGGGGCTGGAGAGCGATCTGTTGATTACCCAGGAGGATGGCTCTTACTTTCTGAATACCTTTGGCATCTATATTGACCGGATTGCCGACATGGAATATCGTGAGGCACTGCTGAAGGTGTTGATCCCCATGCAGATGGAGCTGGATGGCACTATGGAGGTAGATGAGGAACCCAGCCCGGAGGACGAGCGCCTGAAGGAAGTCAATAAGCGTCTGGAGCCATTTGAACTGTATCAATGCGGCAACGGGAAATATGGGCTGTCCCTTCCTTTCTCCTTCCTGCAGGAACCCTATGAAGACTATGGACAGGCGGCGTTTAACCGGTTCGCGGAGGAACATGGCGAAGAAGCAAAGAATTCCTTCGGCCTGTATACCCACGGGAATGGCTATGAATGGGAGAAAGTCTTCCAGACAGCATTTCAGGATGATGCCGGATTGGGGAGGATTTCGTTTAACAGCGAGGCCGGAGGATTTTACTGCTACTGCCCGGACGCCGCTCTGCTGGAGCGCATGGGAATGGCATTCAAGGCTATCTGCGATGATCCGGATCAGCTTCAGGACATGGTAAACCGTGCGCTCTCGGATGGGCAGGACGAAACGCCAGGGATGCAGTTATAAGAAAGAAGAAATGGAGATGGAACAATGGAACCCGATAGAGAAACCTTACAGATTGAAGTGGTCGCAGAAAATGCTGACCGGAGCGGCGTCTATTTTACGGTCTTAGGCCTTCCTGCCATGGGCGGGCGGATTTGGGATGCACTCCAGAGGCTCCGGTCTACAGCGACTCCGGAACGCCCTTTCGATGTGAGCATCCGGGAAAGCCCGAAACTCCCGGAGCTGGCCGGTATTACCCTGATCGCTCCCACGCTCCCAGAGCTAAACTTTTTTGCCCGCCGCTTGGCATTTATGCCGGATGAGGACATTCTGCTTTTGAAGGGCGTGCTTCTCCAGCGGCTGGAGGCTGGCCAATATGAGAACGGAATTCCCATGAAGGAATTGATCAACCTGACCTATGGACTGGATACAGTCATGATCGCTTCGAATGTCGGTGACGATGAAGCCCTGGGGCGGTTTGTTGTCGAGAATGAGCTGAATGAAGATGTAAACGCCATCCCGGAGTCCTCCCTCTATCTGCTGGATCAGGCGCAGATTGGAAGACTGCAGAGAAAAAATGATGGCGGCGTGTTCGTGGATGGCTGCTACGTGGTAGCCGGGGAATACGAGCTGGCCGAGATTTATGATGGAACCCATCTGCCGGAAACAAAAGAAGAACCGGAGGATGCGGTATTCCGGCTTTTGGTCGCTCAGACTCCCATGGACGATCCGAAGGAAACCGTTGGAAGTGCCGAGTGGATCAGCCTGCCCATCCCGCCGGAAAAGGCAGCGCAGATCGCTCATGCCCATAACGAGATGTGCATGGAAGACTGCGTTTATTTCGACATGGATTCCGCCATCCCGCAGATCGATGACCAGGTCTATAACAGCATGGATCACTTTGCCCGGTTAAACCAGATCGCCATGCAGTATCAGGCCATGTCTGAACCGGAGCAGATCAAATACAAGGCGGTGCTGGAAGCCGAGGCGCACCTGACGATGGAAAAGGCATTGGAGCTTGCCGCTCATCTTCCAGAGTATGAATTTACGCCTTCCCCCTGTGATGAAGCGGACTTTTTCAAAGAGTATCTGGCTCATCACCTGGACACCCGCATGGATCGGCGGTGGCTGTCCACCATTGCAACGCAGGCCGAAGGAGCCAGATTGCTGCAGAGGCTGGGCGCAACACAGACAGAATACGGAATCCTATCGGCCCGTGGGCATTCCCTGTATGAATTGGTTCCCTACGGGGAGCCATCCAGGGAACTATCCGCCCAGGCCCTGACCGATGAAAAGCTGGAGGTAGTGGAGGTGCTTGGGCAGACCGCCTTGTTTACCAATGGCCGAGTTACCGAGCAGGAGCTTCCGGATGGGCTTTACCGCTATGACCTGCGGGAAGGAGAAAATGTGGCTTTTGCCACCATTGAAAGGAACGTGGCTGCAAATCACGCTGGTACGATCCTGACCAAAGCACCGCTGGATTTTGGCGGTCAGGAATATCTCGTCTTTGATGAGGATACCAGCCCAAACTTTCTGGGTTACGACCTGACACCGGAGGAATTCCTGCAAACGGATTTCACCCAGACGGATGCCCAGGAGGAAGACTCTGCCCCGCAGATGGGAGGAATACAGTAATGATGTTTGCTCTGGATTTTGTCCTGGGCCTGATCCTGGGAGCGGCGATTACCGCCCTGGCAGCCA
>ERZ1643247.357-NODE-357-length-56810-cov-155.419346_pt1 | contig 56810 bp, 46 predicted proteins | sample MGYA00579264_ERZ1643247 | MGnify/ENA primary metagenome ERZ1643247 (study PRJEB29033, sample SAMEA4952262) | chicken gut metagenome | biome: Broiler Chicken; feature: Gastrointestinal Tract; material: Caecum | place: Ireland | collected 2018 | study: Broiler... | reverse complement strand
TAGGGATATACCCCAGCATCATGCCCGCAAAGAAAATGACAAAATAGATGGCGGTAAAAATGCCTACATTGATTAGGTCTTTTGCTTGCAGTTTTTTTAAATTGCTCATCTTAACTTACCTCCAGTTAGTTTTAACTAATTCTGTATTTTATCATAACCTACTCTTTTTGCAACTCCATATAGTTTAAAAATGCTCCATATAGTTTATTTTATAGCGTATAATGCAATTTCTTCTGCGTGAATGATAGTTGTGTCAAAAACTGGAATTCGTATATCATCTGGTTTAATTAGCAGTCCTATTTCTGTGCAGCCTAAAATCACAGCCTCCGCTTGACTAGGGCAATATTTATAAATTATTTTTGAATAGATTTCCTGTGACTCCTTTTTAATTACGCCTTTACATAATTCTTTAAATATAATGTCGTGAATAGTTTGCCGATCCTGTAGATTTGGTACAATAACATTAATTCCATTTTTTATAAATCTTTCTTTATTAAACTCTTCTTCCATAGTAAATCTAGTACCTAATAACAATGCGGATTTTGTCTTAAACATCTTCATTCTCTTGGATGTTGCGTCTACGATATGCAGGATTTCTATATTTGTCCGTTCCCTAATAGCTGGTATACATTTATGCATCGTGTTAGAGCAAATGGCAATAAAATCCACCTTTTCCCTTTCCAAGCCAAGCGCTGCGTTCGATAATAAATAATTTGAAACACTCCAATCACCTTTGGATATTGTAGATTCAACTTCTTGAAAATTAACACTGTGTAAAATACAATCAGCAGAATACAAATCCCCTTTTTCCTTATTAATTGTTTCATTTATAATTTTGTAGTAAGGCAATGTACTTTCCCAACTCATTCCACCAATTAAACCTATTTTTTTCATAAACATGATCCACCTTATCTAAATATGTTCATATATTTTATACTGTAATTCAAAATAATAATTATCTTTCTGGACAAATTGCGAAGCATCTAGCCGGGAATCCAGTTCCTCCAATTTGTTTTGCAAACATACATATTATTATCCCTTCCGACTCGGTAACCTGATCTAAGTTTGCAAGCATTTCAATCTGAAATTTATCACTTTTCAAAAGAAGACATTCCGCTTTAAAAGGGCGTTGTTCTTTGTTAGCTGGCGGATCAGTATCAAACGTTTCATGTCCTATACTCCCTATTTTCCTTTCGTTAATCAAAAATTCAACTGCTTCTATACTCCATCCAGGATAATGTGCCTCTCCATTAGTATCAAAATTTTCAAATAACTTTTGATTAGGCCATCTTTTATGCCAATCAGAGCGCATCGCTACAAAAGCTCCCGCCGGAATAATTCCGTATTTTCTCTCGTAGTCTAATATATCTTGAATACCTAACGCATAGTCCGAATTAGATTTTACTTTTTCTACACAATTAATTACACATAGTGGCATAATACATTCTTTCAATTCAATATCTTCTAACGTCCGTCCGTTTACATCTGCGTGAGAAGGAACATCTACATGTGTTCCATACTGTCCTGGAAATGTATAGGTATACGCTTTTACAGGGTATTTGTCAAAGTCTAATTTTATTTCTCTCTTTAGCGGTTCAAACCCAGGCCACCGTGGAGTCTCTGATCCAAAACCATGTGTAAGATCAACCCACTTAAATTTTTTTAATTCATGTAATATAGTATTTAATTTCATAAATCCACCTCCAATTTTTTAATCGTTGCTATTTTCTCGTAAAACCATTCCATATTAAGACTATTCCAAATTTCTCCGACACCATAGCGTCTTATTTTTCCTTCTTCGATACCTACTGCTACTATTGCCGCTACAATTCCTGTAAGTTCATTCCAATTTCCGTAATATACCATTTTCTTAATCAGCAATTCTTTACTGTGTATAACGAAATATATTGCAGTAAATTCCATATTGTACAGTAATTTTTCCTCCAAAAACGAATTTCTTAACTTAACAGAAAGATCTTCAACTGTTAAATTGGCGCCATGATTTGCTGCATCGAACATGACAGATATTGTGCTCGTAGTCTTGAATACATTATAAAAAAATGCTTTTTTTATTTTTCCTTCCTGTATGCATCTAGCGAAATGATCGCTAATAATTGGTACACAAAATACTTTTCCAGACGGCTCAGGCAAAACTTTGCTATACTCAAAATTGGTTACTCTGCTATACTCACCGTCTTCAAGAAATGTAATTCCTCTATTATAAGGCGATTTACAGCTTTCAATCATATCAATTGCAGCATTATGAGAAAGTTCACCTGTGCCAGCAAAATATACTTCAATTGTTTCAGTGTCGGCATACTTTATGATGCACAAATTTGTGAGTGCTTCTACTAGCCCTGGATTAACTCCCGATGAATGAATACAATTTAGCTTTTTATCATAAAAAATTTCATCAAATGTTTTTAATCTGTTATAAAGGCCAGAATCTCCAGAAACTTCAACATAATTTGTTTTCGTATTTAAACATGCCTTTGATATTTTATCTTCTATGATAAAGGATGGGCCTGTACAATTAATAATCGTACTGCATTTTGAGCAAAATAATTCAAGCTGCTCTTTGTTGTTTATGTCTAAATATGTATATTCGATATTGGGATCAAGCACTTCATTACTATTCTTCTTTCTTGTAGCAACCAGAATTCTCTTATTCTTATCTAATACTTGTAATGTTAGAACTACATTTTTACCAACAAAACCATTCCCACCTATAATTCCAATATATTTTTTCATAACTCCTCTCCACTATACCGGCGGCAAAAAATATTTAAATTTTTTATACCGCCGATATAATATTTTAAAAATCACCCAGAAGCTTTGCTATTACTTTAGCATTTGCCTCATCTTCAGCACATGTTACATGATTCCCTTCTACTTCCGTCACGCTAAAGTCACCGAAGCAAACATCTTTCCAAAAATCAATTGTCTTTTCTACATCAGCAAACAGAAATGGCATCTTCTCTTTAGCTAAAAAGAATCGTACCTTTCCCATATATGGATATGGTTGCATTTTAGCTCCTTTCCAACTAGCTTTATTAGTATGGTATGTAGACAACAATAAGGATTTAGTTGCTTCATTTTTATCGGGAATGCTATTAGCGTATAGCTCAAATCGTTCACTTTCAGTCATCTTGGATAGCTGTATTATTGCACTTTTTAATTGTGCACTGGTCATCGCATTTGATGTAACATAATTCAAAAGACTATTCTCTTCCAGGCCTTTATTATTTTGATCTATCAATTCAAAAATTATATTTGCCAATTCATTGTCGATTTGATTATTATTAAAAATTGTCCCATAGCTTAGAAAATAGTTTGGCAAAAATATAATTTCTGAAATCAAAGAGTCTGAAATGTCATATGTTGAAGGATAACTATCTATTAAAGCTATGTCTTTAATTTCTATGCCACCTTCAACTAAATAGTGAGCTGTTTCTATAGCTATCAATCCGCCTAAGCAATATCCAATTAGTTGAACTTCCTGAGGTTTTTGTGCAATAATAAGTTGTGCATATTCTAAACTAATAGATTTAACTAAATTTTCCGCTGATATATGGATATATCCCTCCATGTTATCAATTGTAATGCCCGCAATAGGTCCCTTCCCTTGGGTTACCAAATTCTCAATAACAAATCGCATTGATGTCATAGTACCAAACCCTGCGTGAAATATTACTCTCAGTGGACCAGGGCCATCTCCATACATTGTTAGTTTTCCGATATTACACTTTTGCTGCTTTGATTCAGTCAAATATTCTTTAGTATCAACTTTTGTTTGTAAGAAAGTAGCGAGTTCTTCAACGGTAGGTGTATTTAAAAGATTACGTAATATTACATCAAAAGATATTTCGTCAGTATTAAATGTATCTTTTATATAATCTTTTATTTTCCCTGCAGATTGTGCCATCAAAAGAGAATCCGCTCCGTAGTTATATAAGTTTTCGTTTGGCTCAATACTTTTTCTTCCCAAAACAGAGGACACTATTTCACATAATTTTTCCGTTAAGGGGTGTTTACATGGGACAGATTTTTCTATGCTCTGTATATTCTGATTTCTTTTACAAATAGTCTCATAATAATTCTGTAATTTTTTTCGGTCTACTTTACAATTATAATTCAATGGCAAACTATTTAAAATATAGTATTGATGTGGAATCATATACTCTGGTAAATATTTTGTTATCTCTTCATTTACTTTTTTGGTTTCTATTTTTTTGTATTTGTAATTAAACTGTTTTACGAATACTTTCATATTTCCAGCTTCTATTTCATAATTATTATCTGGGTAAACATATGTTTTTCCTGGCTCTGCCTTTAATAAATTGATCCATTCTGTTTCTGATAAATAACTCTTTGTAGAACGGATATCATCCAGCGGTTTTTCCATCATAAAAATTTGCGAAGCTAAAATCCATGGTTCCTCTATAATTGGCTCCATGAAAATAAGCCAACCTTTAATGCTAAGCATTTGCTTTATAAGATTTAGCGTTAACTTTATGTTCTTAGCATTTTCTAGTACTCCAACAGCAAGAACTATATCAAACTCATTCTGCAAAAAACCATAGTCCTCAAAACTATTATTCATATCATAATATTGGTAGGTCACATTAGGAAATGAGCCTAAATATGTCTTTGCCCTAGCAAGAAAAGCACTAGAAATATCTGTAAAATAATAATCATATTCAATTTTATGTTTGTTCAGCATTTCTAATACTTTCTTGCTTGTAAATCCTGTTCCAGCTCCTATTTCTAAAATACGAATTCTTTTTTTATGACAGATTCTAGTAATTTCTAATATCAATTTTGAAATGCAATTATTATAATAATCTGAAAAAATATTATTGTTATATATAGCTTCTACATATTTAAAGCTCCCCTCTGGATATAAAATATCGACAGGGCTTTTTGCCTGGGTAATGATTTGCATTAACTGTTGAGTACTTTTCTCAATATAATTTATAAAATTTGCATCTCCTATAAGCTGCTTCCACTGTTGTTTTACATTATCCCATGTGAATTTACAGTTGAGAATATCTTTTGCTTTCGACGTAAGAATATAACTTTTCTCGTTTTCTTTTACCACATACTTTTCTCGTATCATATATAAAAGCCAATATTTTAAGACCCAAGCTTTATCCCATTTTTCTGCCAAGCTATGTATAATATGAGTACCATCTATCTCTTTATTCTCACAAAACATCTTAAAATGCAACATACACTCCAGAATTGATTTTATAGCTAATACATCTCTCTGTTTGATAACTTCTTTAATTTTGTTTCTATCTATTGGTAGGTCGTTTATTTTTCTTGGTATTGAATATTTCTTCTGCGATAATGATGTAGAGGCCTCATCTTCATTTTCTTCTGGGATTATAAACCCTATCAATTGTTTATCATTGTCTTTAGTACCCTTTACAACGCAAGCTTCTTTAATACCATCAACTTTTCGCAAAGCTGCCTCAATCTCTCCAAGCTCTATTCTAAAACCATTTAACTTTACCTGATTATCCTTTCTTCCTAGAAATTCAATTTCCCCGTTAGGTAAATATCTACCATAGTCTCCTGTCCGATAGAGTCTTTTATTTTTTTTCTTATGTACAATAAAACTATATTTTGTATTCTTTTCATCTTTTAAGTATTCTTCCGCTAGGCTATTTCCTCCTATGAACAGTTCTCCAGGTACCCATGTAGGGGCATCTTCTAATTCACTGTTTAAAACATAAAATTCCTGATTAGGTAAAGGAAATCCATAAGGGACGCTGTTTCTCACCTTATCAGATTCCAAGCATCTATGATATATCGACCATATTCCACCTTCTGTTGCTCCTCCTAAGCTTATTACTTCTGCATTTGGTAGTACTTTATCTATTTGCTTTAAAAGTAAAACCGGTATCCAGTCTCCAGACAACCATATATCTGTTAATGATGTTAATATTTGAGAATGTGACAACGAATATGATATCAACATATATAGTAGAGAAGGTACTGTATTCCACATATTGACATTATACTTGTTAATAATGGCTAACCAATGTTCAGGGTTTATACGATCCTCTTCTCTTGGATAAACAATTGAGCCTCCACAGGATAATATTCCAAATATATCAAATACAGAAAGATCAAAATTCAATTTTGATAAGCCTATCATAACCGGATTTTTAGGTATTCTTAGAGTTTCCTTAACTCCCCTTATAGTATTTGCAGCTGCTTTATGTGAAACGACAACTCCCTTTGGAATTCCCGTTGTTCCTGATGTAAAAATAACATATGCGCATTTATCAACTGATGAACTTGTATATTCTATAGGATCCTTAGAAGTATACTCACTACAGTTAATAGTTGTTACGTTTATATTACCTAAATCAGTACTTTCATTATCAACTAAGACATATCGAATTTCCGCTTGTCTTATAATCTGATTTAATCTTTCCATCGGTTGGTCTTGATCCAGTGGTACATATGCACTTCCAAAACATAAAATACTAATTATAGCTGCTATTTCCGTATCTGAATGTTGCATCATAACGCCTACTAGTTCATTATCTTTTAGCTTACATTCTTTAAGCTTTTGGTTTATCCCTGATATTTTTTCGCCCAATTCTTTATATGAAGTCTGATAATCATTTTTAATTATCGCAATTCTATCCGGATACGTATATATTTGATGAAGAACATCAAGATGTAATGCCCTTATTTCATAATCACATTTTGTCTTATTTACTATAACCCTTTTGTTTCTCTCTTCCTTAGTTAATGGATTAATATAAAACGGCTTATTCCAGTCGATGTCATTTACTAAAATCTTTATACTATCCAGATATTTTTCCATCGCATTTTCTATTAAATTTGTTGGAAATATTCCTTTTCTTATATCCCAATTAATTTGCAAATCTCCATTAATTTCCATAACTTGACAATCCAGAAACACCTGTGGAGTTTGGCTAATTCCATAGTCACCCATCTCTAAATAATCAAATCGATTATCAATTGCGCCTATAGAACTTGTAAAAACTATTGGCAGAAAGTAATCTTTGTTCGTGTGTGCTTTACGTAATTCCCTTAAAACTTCCACTCCTGTAAATAGATCATGCTCCATATTTTCTATTAATTCCGCTTGAATAGACTTTGCATTATCTATAAAAGATTCTTGACTTTTAATATCAATATTAAGTAAGTTTATTGTTGTAAAATCTCCTAAAATAGTGTTTACAGCATCACTTTTTGCCTTTCTGTTCATTGTTGTTAAGTTCAAAACGAAATTCGTATTTTCACAATATAAGTTTAAGCAAAAAGCAAAAGTCGTCAATAATACTATTGTCGGTGTTAATCCATATCTGGCTGCTTGTTTTTTTATTATCTGCCATTTTTCGTGCGAAATCTTATAATCCAATCTATAAAACTCATTTGCAGGCTCTTCAGTCTCTATCGGTAATTGAGGCGGCTCATATGCTTTTTGCATTTTATTTTTCCAAAACAGTTCATCCATAATGTACCGAGAAGACATTTGGCTACTAGTTTTTTCAAAATAGTATTGTTTGAAAGTATATGTAATATCATCCAATCTTTTTCGATTAAAATAAACCAATTCGAACTCTTTTAATAAAATCCATATACTTGTCCAGTCCATAATTAAAAAATCAAAAGATAGATGCATTATACTCTTATCATCTTTTTTTGATACTGCCACATCAAATAATGGCCATTTCGTTATATCATAGTACTTATTAGACAACTCATCACGTATTTTCTGTATGCTTGCTTCATTCTCATCTTCTATCCATTTAATATTTAAAGAAGGAACCGATTCGAGAACTCTCTGCTGCTGTTTATTTGTTATAATGATGCGCAAATTATTATGCCTTTTAATCAGTTCATTCCAAATCTCCGTAGTACGTTTCTTATCTAAAAGAGGAAATTTCACTTCAAAGAATACATGACTTGACACACCTCCATACCTAAAGTTTTTGCCACGACCTAGTAAATATGCTGATTGAATTTCTGTCAAATTATATGCTTCGTAAGGCTTAGTATAATCGCAATCCTGTATCAGTGCTATTTTATTTCTTTCTAAAGTATCAATAATATCAGATTTATATTGACGGATCTTTAACTTGTCATTTTCCTGAATTTTGGTCTTGGTTCGATAGTGTAGCTCCCCTTTATCAATCCAAAGTTCAATGCCTTTCTTGTATAAATCAATAATTAATTCTTTAATATCCATAACTAATTCTCAACACCTTTCTATCTTGGCCTTATGGAGTAAACGAGTTTCTAACTTTCTATTTAACCCTTCGATCCCTATTGAATTTATCCTGAAAGTATTCCCTAAATGTAAACGTATATAGGGATCTTCCATAATTATATTAGAAATAATTGCATACTCATCTTTATCATAAGTAAGATCTATATACCGTATTTTCTTTGCTCCATTCCGATGTATGATTTTATTAGGTTTTTGTGGAATATCATATGATGAAACAAAAAATGGTAGTGAACTAGGTAAAATAGGTAAATAGCTAAAGCACACTTTCTCTCCTCTTATATTTCTTCTGCTCCATGTAATTACTTTACTCGGATATAAAGTCATCTCCTGCGCCTCTTGTCTAACTATTTGAAAATTATCAATATTTAATTTATATGAATCCGATGGTTCAATTGCAAAATCTATTAATCCCTCACGATTTTGACACCATTTTTTCCATCGTTCTTTCATAGCCTTTCCATAAATCATTCCAAAAAAATAGCCAAAAATTTTATCACAATTATGCATTTCAAGCAATTCAATAAATGCGCCTTGCTCAAACCATATAAATGCGTTTCTTGAGTTTCTGCCTCCTCTTTCTACAGTAAAACCCAATTTTTCAAAATCATTTATTCCTTGCTCAATACTTTTTACTTTAATTTGTATATGGCTTAATCTATACATTGTTTCTCCTTTTCTGTAACACAAATAATTGTTGATTAAACATAAGTAAATCGGAATATCTATCAGGAAATCTATCAACTAATATAAAGCCCGACTTTTCAAAAACATCGTACCATTGTTCCGCCATCATAAATGTTAAATTCTCTGTACTCCTTTCATCATTAGTTTGCTGCATCATAAATGCTTGTGATATTAACATAGGTGCGGATTCCCCAACTGCTTCAACTAAAAAAACATATCCATCTTCTTCCAAAAGTTTATTTAGTTCCTTCATAGTATTTAATACGTTTTTTGCATTATTAATAACTCCAACTGCCACAATAATATTGACTTTAGTTGCCAGAACTCTTCCTGCATCTTCCAATATATTATCAATATTAATTTTTTTAAATTTCATCCAGGTCTGATTGTCAAACTTTCTTCTTGCATTACTTAGGAAGAACTCAGATAAATCAGTAAAATAGTAATTTATATCTATATTTGCATTACCAATTTTCTTGCAGATTGCTTGCGTAGTAGCTCCTGTTCCTGCGCCCAACTCTAGCACTATAGATTTCGTTTTATACACTATTTCTTGCACCTTTTCTGCAATTATATAATTTAATTCTTTAGCAATTGCCGTTTTTGAATATAGTTCTGTTGCTATATCAAACCTGCCCTCTGGGAATAGTAACCATGTAGGACTCACTTCTCCCCTCATAATCTTTCTTAATTGTTTAGCATTCTCCCAAAAATATTGGAAAACTTTCTTAGTTCCTAAGTTAACAGACCACTTACTTTCTGCATTTTCCCATGCCTGTAACAAATCTTGCCATTCAATTTTTCCAATATCAAAATAGCAATTCCCATTATGAATTAAGATATACTGTTCCTTCTGTAAAAATGTAAGCCATCTAAAAACTATATTTATAAATCTTGATTGTATATCTAAAGCGTCTATGATTTTCTTAATTCTATATGCTTTTAAAGGATCTATTTTTTCTATATTTTCTTGCAAATAGTATAGCATTGTAAAACAGCAAGCTTTGTTTAATTCTTTTAAGCCGTTCTGCACATCAGAATCCTGGGTCAAATTTTCTGTTTTTAATATCCTGTTACAAATATAGGAATATTTATTCCTTTCAACAAGTTTTGGATATCCAAAATGCTGCATCAGTTCTTTCCACTTTTTGCACCACAGCAACTGTTTTTGAATTCTTTTCATTTCGCTTTTTTTGTCTTCTTGGCAAACAGTATTGAGGAAAAAGTTTATATCTTTTTGAATAGTATTCGGCCAGATTTCCGTAAATATCTCTTGTTGCGAATTATATGTATTATATACGTAATATGTATTGGTTTCTTTCATGCCTTCAGGAGAATTATTTTTTAGCGAAAATGGAATCAAATCCTCTTTGGGGAAATGAACTCTAGGTTGCCATATAACTGGTCCATGTGGATCTAGTAAAACTAGGCGACCTCCAGGAAATCCTATACATATTTGGAAAAACAAATGGAGATAACCGTCTAAGTCGTTGTGATCAACCTCATTATGACCCCTATATGTAATTTCTACTCCATTTTCGGCTGTAACAACTACTTGGAATGGATTTGCGTTAAGAACTTTTCCTTTAAGTTCAGCAAAGCTATCCAAAGGGATTATGCTATCCAATATTTCTATTAATGGATATGATACCTGTGTAGCAAAATCAATATTAATGAATAGTGGAAGAGACTCTTGCATTAATGTTTTTGCATTAGTAATAAAGTTTTCTACTGCGGGTAACTTTGAGTACAAGTTTCCTATTGCAAATTTTTTATCGTACTTTTGGCAAATTTGAAAGCATTGTGCAGCTTCTTTTATGTTAATTGGCTGTTCGAAAAATACATCAATCCCTCTTTTCATAAGTTTTTGTGCAATTTTGACACCTTCTCCTCCCATGACCTCTGATTTTATTATCACACAAGCAAAATCAATATCATCGGTCAAACTTTCCACTTCATGATATAATTTAAGTCCATAATGTTCGGCACATCTTTGGCTTCTACAGCTCCCACTTGCCAGGATTCCTACAATTTCCACTTCTGGCATATTTTTTAAAGCTTCTAAATAAAATTGACCAAATCTTGTGCCACATACAATTACTTTCTTCATTCAAATAATCCCTTCTTCCTCGATAATGTTTGAAGAACTTCTTCCTTCAATCGCAGCCGCTATATCCTTTATACGTGGATGCTCAAATAAATCTCCTATGCTATACTCTAAATTGAATTTTTCTTTTATTGCATTAGTAAATTTAATAGCTCTTAAAGAATCACCTCCCAGTTCAAAAAAATTGCTTTCTTTAGAAATAGCTCTATACCCTGTAATTTCTTTTAAAATATCTACAATCTTTTTTTCCACATCGGTCATGTCTTCATTTGCAGATTTTAAATTGTTACCAATAATTTTTTTAGATTTAACTTCTTCAGCTAATACCCTTTTGTTAATTTTGCCGTTTGATGTAAGAGGAAATTGTTCTAAAAAATAAGTATTCTCAGGTATCATATACGATGGCAATTTACTTTGCAGTTTTTCTCTAACTTCTTTATCAGTAACCTTTTCAATCACTCCAGAGTTCGTTGCCATAATAAGACAATCTCCTGCACCTTTATAATCATTAACATCAACTGAAACAATATTGACATCTTTGAAACCAGATTCTATTATTTTTTTCTTCCAATTTTTAACGCTTAGAAGTGGTGTTCCTTTATTTTTACGCTCATCGATAATGCCAACATAATTTTCCTCCAAAAATACAACTGTACAGATCATAAGAATATTGCTATTTGTAAATTCTCGAATTACTACTCTTCCGTTTGGTTTCAGCATTCTCCTTATGTTAACCAAGGTTTTGCCAATATCAATTGAACGATGCAACACATTATCTAATATAACTATATCTGCTTTCTTATAAAGTTCTCCTTGGTATAATCCGGTTTCTTTAAAATCATATTCATAGGCCTTGAAATTCAAATACTGAGCATACTTCTCCTTGATTGATTCAATATTTTGACGCAGCTCGTCAAGATATATATATAGTCCATGGCCATTCATCATCTTCAATATCTTTTCAGTATTCTTGCTCATTCTACTTCCTATTTCCACTATCGTAGGATCTGATTTATATGCAATAATACTATGTTGCAAATTTAAGAATTCTTCTGTAATCTCATCTTGCAGAATATTATATTTTTCCAGTTGGTTAGGAAGTATCTTAAATGTTCCTTCTTGTACCGCCTGTACACTGGCGCCCCTTTTTTTCATAATATTAATACAAACGGGTATATTAGCCTGCATTATATTATCTAAGTCTTTTATATCATCATCTACTTTTATAACTTCATGTATAGTCGCCCGTATTAACTTGCATTTAGAGAAATCATATCGCTTGTTCTTAAATTCTATAATTCCATTTTTATATAATATATCTAACCATTTTTTCATTAGACTATGAAATTCTTCTCTGATATCAAGTGTATGACAATATTCTTCGACTGTAAGTTCTGTGTCACATTTAAGGCCTAGATTTATGAGGGTTTCTATCATAAATGAAAGACATATAATCTTAATATTATTTTCACGTTTTTTAAGATTTTCGATGCCCATTTTCTCTATTTTGATTTTAATTTTTTCATGTAAATTATCAGAAAACTTATTGAAGTCAATATGCTCTTTCACAGTAGTTTCTTCTACTTCTGGAATAACAAAAGCAGCTATTTTTCCGTCATCAGCTTTTATCACTTCTACGTTTTTAATTCCTGATATCTTTCTATAAGCGCTTTCGATTTCTCCCAGTTCTACTCTATACCCATTGATCTTCACCTGATGGTCTGTTCTTCCAAGGAACTCAATATTCCCATCACACCAATATCGTCCCATATCTCCGGTACAGTATAAGCGTTCACCAGTCTTTTCCCAGAATACAAACTTTTCTCTGGTTTTTTCCTCGTCATTCAAGTATCCTAGTGCTACTCCATCTCCAGCAATGTAAAGCATTCCCGGTACCCAGTCCGGACAGTTTTCCATATTTTGGTCCAGAACATAGTATCTCTGATTAGCCAGAGGTTTACCATATGGTATGCTTTTCCAATTTTCAGGGATGGTTTCTGGAATCTCAAAGCAGTTTGACCAGATGCTGGCCTCTGTTGCACCCCCTAATGCCTCAATCTTAACTTTAGGGAATATACGGCGGATCCGGTCCGATAGAGAAACAGGGATCCAATCACCACTCATCAAGATCAGGCGTAAGGACTGCTTTCTGACCAGCTTTCTATATTCTTCATATTCCACCTTCATCTCTACATATGCCGGAACACTATTCCAGAAAGTTATTTCTTCTGAATTTAATAATTCAATCCAGTGGGCGGGATCCTTTATCTTTTTAGGATCTGGAAGCACTAATTTCCCACCTGCTCCTAAAATTCCAAATATATCATAAACAGAGAGGTCAAAATGCAGATTCGAGACGCCAAAAGCCGTATCCTTTTCTGTAATCTGGAACCGATGATTTATATCCATTATGGTGTTGGCTGCGCTATGGTGTGAGATCATTACCCCCTTTGGCATTCCCGTGGATCCAGAAGTATAAATTACATATGCAAGATCCTCAGGTGCATTCTTCTCTTTCAGAATTTCATGGTCACATTTCACTCCACAAACAGGTATGCATTTCCATGCTTTCTTCCATTTGTTTTGCTCATCCTCAGCATGATTCTGTACAAGAATGATTTTTGTATCGCTGTCAGATAGAATCTTTTCTATACGTTCCTGGGGATTGTGGATGTCAATGGGAAGGTAAGCCGCACCTGCAAAAAGGATTCCATAAACAGCCACGATCTGTTCCCAGCCTTTTTCCATCAAAATGCCCACAGTTTCTCCTTTATTTACGCCTAACTGGCGCAGCTGTTCTGAAATATATAGTGCTTCTTCCTGTATCTCCCGATAAGTCATCCTCCGGTTTGTGGAGACCAATGCCTCTTTGTCAGGCCACTTTTCTGCCGCTTCCCAAAAAAGGTCATCTAAAGTTTTTTCTTCAAACTTTACGCTTGTCTCATTTGCTTTATATCGTACCTCTGAAATCTCTGCCGACACCAAACTAATCGTTGGCTTCTTCACGGTTTCCGGTCTCTTAGACAGTTTCTTTAGTAACCCTGTATATGCCCGGAACATTTCATCCAACATTCCCGGATAGAAAAGCTCATCAACGGAGTCCCAGAATAAGCAAAGTCCTCCATCCATTTCCACCACCTGATGATCCAGCCAAACTTGTGGTGTCTGAGAAATGTTGTAATGGAGTTTTCCAAGCCACTTTCCTTCATTCCACTGTTCAACGCCCAATCCACTGGTGAATACAACAGGCATGATCGATCCCTGCGGATTCCCTTGTCTTTTTTTCAACTCACGTTCCAATTCGACCGCACTGTAAGAAGAATGCTCCATATCCTTCGAAAGCTGCTTCTGGATCGCCCTTGCACGCATTTCAAAGTTTTTGCCTTCATTATCATGGATTTCCAATAAGGTCAGTGTTGTAAAATCCCCTACAAGCGCATTGACTTCCGGATGGATCTGTTTTCTATCGAACTGGGTAAGGTTAAGAGTAAAATCTTTATTGTCACTCCATAATCGTATCGTCTCTGCGTAAGCGCTGATCAGCAGCACAGATGGTGTTACTCCTATCTCTCCTGCAAGTTCTTTCAGAATTTTCCATTCTTCTGGAGATAATCTATCACTGCGCCTGCAGAAACGCTGTTCAGTAATCTGCTTTTCCGTCTTTGCCAAAGGAAAATTGGGTGCTGGGGAGAAGTTGTCCGCTCTATCTTCCCAATATTTCTTATCTACTTCATAGGCAGACGAACGCTTTATCTCTTCCAGTCCCAGTACATAATCCCGGAAAGACAAATCAATTTCTTTGCCTGCGCAACCAGTTTTATATATTTCCGTCCATTCATTTAAGATGTGGAACATACTCCATCCGTCAAAAATAAGGTTATCAAAGCTGATATGAATTCTTTGCCTGTCCTCTCCCAGTTCTGTGATCTCCACGTCAAACAACGGCCAGTTCTCTGTATCAATAACCTGGTGGGACATTTCTTCTCTTTTAGCATATAAAACCTGATCTTTTCCTGCTTTGTCCAGCGCATGAACATCCTGAATTTTGATCTGATAGTCCGGTACACTTTCCAAAATTTCCTGCGTTCCGTCCGGCCGGATAATTACCCTCATCATTCCATGTCGTTTAATCAGCATATTCCATGCTCTTTCCGCCTTTTTTATATCCAGTTTCTCTGTATCCAATTCGAAATAGCAATGTGTAGCGACATTTCCCAGTTCATATAGGCCGCTTCTTCCGATCCAGTAGGCATACTGAACATCTGTCAGCGGGAATGGCTGATATCTGTTTATGAGATCTGGCCGGATTTCCAGAGTGGAAGAAAGTTCATGTTCTGTTTGATCAATAACCTTTGCCAACGCCTTAATTGTTGGATTTTCGAAAATTGATCCAATAGAAATCTTACAGTTAAAAATCTTCTGTATCTCAGAAATCAATCTTGTTGCCACTAGGGAATCTCCGCCTAAAGCGAAATAGTTGTCTTCAATACCAAGTGTTTTGTACCCAAACAGTTTCTGCCAGATAGCCAATAGTGTATGTTCTGTTTTTGTAGTTGCACGTGAAAATCTTACTTCGACACTCTCTCCTTTGAAGGTTTCTTGTAATGTCTTACGATCAATTTTTCCATTCGAGAGCGTTGGAAGCTGGCTCATAAAATGATAATTCTGGGGTATCATATAGTCTGGCAGTTTTTCTGACAAATAATTTCTAAGTTTGTCTGCATCATAATCCAGAAAGCTTCCTCTCTGTCTGCAGACAAATATAGCACTTCCATATCCTCTCATCTCTGCAAAGCGTTCGGTTAATCCAGCCCGATCCAGATATTCTCTCCATGAGTCATAGTCAGGCATGATAATTCCCGTCTCTTTTCTTTTATCCTTGATATTAGAGAATCCATTCTCAAGGAAAGAAGCTGTAAACTCTTGTAAATAGATAGTATCTATGAGCTCTGTCATAAGAAATATGCCGTTGGGTTTTAACAAATCCGAGATTTTTTCCAATGCATCCGTCACATCTTGGTTCCGATGTAATGCATTCGCAGATATCACAATATCGTATCTATGTTTTTGTATCTGCTGTTGATCGAGGCTTTTGTTTAGATCCAGTATTTCATATTCGATTCCCTCAAATTCATAAAGCTCATCTTTCGTCTCCTGCAGAAAGTATTTTGAAGTATCTGCATAAGTATATGCTATAGAAGTATTCTCTGACTGAGCGGCTAACTTCTTTGTCAACCTTCTGTCTCGGGTACCGATCTCCAGAATCTGAATCGGCTCTTTCGTATCGATCCTGCAAAGCTGTTTTAATATGCAATCCAGAATTTCTCCGATTTTCTCATGTCCGGGAACCCTGCTTATCAATTTTGCAGGAGCAAGCGTAGGATCTTTTTCATAAAAAACATCCAACGGGCTTTCTTGTCCTGTTACGATCTTTTTGATATATGGTTTCAGCTTCTGCAGATATTCGTTTACTTCTGCCACATTTTCCGAAAAATCAATTTGCTTATCTGTCCGAACAAATTTCCCTTTCTCCTCTCTGAGGAAATCCTCTTTTAACAGAACATCCAGCCAGCGGATGATTGTTTGTTTCTGTGTCTGATCAATTGATACATCTGATAAAATCTCGTCTTTAGAGCAGGAGCTTTTATCGGATGTTATAATTTCCATTTCCTCTAATACAGCAAGCATGGTCTGAATACAGCATTGATTTCCGTAAGCTATAAACTTTTTATACGCTTCCTCCATCTCTCTTTCTGGATTCCAATTACTCGTAACTTCTGTAACTTGCCCCCAAGTTTCGCCGAAAATATCTTTTCCTTTAATGCAAGAGACAACTCCAGAATCTTTTTCTAAAAGTGCGCCTATATAGGCAACCAGTGACTTATTTCCATTTCCATCAGAAAACGTATCTACAACCGCCTGATCCACACCTTTGCATGTTCCAATTGCATGTTCAATTTCTCCAAGCTCAATCCTGTGTCCACGGATTTTCACTTGGTAGTCTCTTCTGCCAAGAAATTCTATCGTTCCATCCTGCCAAAACCTACCCAAATCACCGGTTCGGTACCATCTGCCCTTAGAATCCAAAATAAATTTCTGCTCTGTTAATTTACGGTCGCCTCTATATCCCTTTGCTACACCATATCCGCCAATCCAGAGTTCCCCGGGAACCCAATATGGACAGTCTCTGCCATATTCATCTACAATACGGTAGGACTGATGTTCCAGAGGCCGGCCATATGGGATGGATTTCCAGCCAGCAGGTATTGGCAGTTTTACATCCTGATAATTTGACCAGATACTTGCTTCCGTTGCGCCTCCCAAAGCGACAAATTCACAGGAATCTGTCAATGCAGCCACTCTTTCCGGCAGATCTAATCCAATCCAATCACCAGAAAGCAGTACAGCCCGTAAAGGCAATTTTTCTTGCAGAGCTTCTGCACGAATCAACAGCATATTCAGTAAAGTAGGCACACAATTAAGAAATGACACATGATATTTTTTTATCTGCTCAATCCAGTAATCTGCATTTCTCCGTTCTGCATCCGGCAGCAGGACCAGTGATCCGCCGGCACCTAGAATGCCAAACACATCATATACTGAAAGGTCGAAATCCATGGCAGATACAGCCAGTGCAGTGTCTTTTGAGGAAACCATATATTTTTTATTAATGTCCTGGATTGTATTCCATGCGCTTCCATGTGCAATCTCAACTCCCTTTGGAACTCCAGTAGAACCGGAAGTCATGATAATGTACGCACTATCCTCTGGAAACACTTCCGGAAGCTTAGCACTTTCTGTTCCATCTATCTCATCAAAATTAAAAATTTCTGTCTGATCTGGCCATTCAACCTGATCTTTCCATGCATTATTTGTAATTACATATTTTACACCTGTTTTCTCATGGATAAGCTTTCTCCGTTCTTTTGGTTGGTTCAGACTAACCGGTATATATAGATTTCCAGACATTAGGATCCCTAATGCTGTTGCGATTTGCTCATATCCACGTGGAAGAGTAATAGCTATTGGCTCTTTTGAGATTCCATGTCCACAGATCATCTTCGCAATCCCAAGTGCTTTTTCCTTTAACTCTCCGTAGGTAATCGTATATCCTTTCCCTGTGTCAATCAAAGCAGCCTTCCCCGTATCTTCTTTAGCCCTTTGAAGAAAAGCTGTATGCAGGCATTGCGGTTTTTCCGGTACTTCTGTAACGCAAGACTCTTCTAAAAATTTCTTCCGGTTTTCTGGCAGCACATCAAATTTCTGGTTCCAGTCTTCTTTCCCCAGATCATGCAAAAGAATCTTCAAGCTGTCCATCATATCCTGGATCATAGATTCAGGAAAAAGTTCATCTAAACTATCCCAGGTAAGCTGCACACCTTTCTCGTCCTCATAGCTCTGGAAATCATTCCAAACCTGCGGAGTCTGGGAAATCATATAGGAGAACTCTCCAAAGCTTTTCTGAAATACAGAATCTATCAGAGGAGTGCCCAGGTTACAGGCGAATACAACAGGCGCACTCACCGCTGATTCCTCATATATCCGTGACAGATCTCTTTGAACCTGCACTCCGGAATAAGCTGTATGCTTCATATCTTCATGTAGCTGCTTTTCAATTCTATGTAACAGTTCAAGAAATGTCGGGGTACCCTCACAGTTCACTTCTAAAAGCAGCAGTGTCGTAAAATCAGCAACTACCTCTTCAAGCCCCTGCTTTTCTGTATTTCTATTAAAATATGGAATGTTGATTAAGAACCGTTTATTTTGGCTCCACCGCTCTAACACAGTTGCATACGCTGTAAGAAGGAGCATTGCCGGCGTAGTCTTATATTCTTTTGCTCTTGCCTGCAGCCTCTCCCACTCCCCATTTCCGATTCTTACAATTCTTCTTTTGAAAATTGGCTGCCGTATTTCTTCCGGTCGTTTTGCCATCGGAAGCTCCGGTCCTTTCGGCAGAACGTCCAGCCTCTTCCTCCAATATGCTTTCGCCTGTTCCCTTTCATCGCTTTCATCTTCCTCTTGCTCCTGCAGATAAGCAGCAAAATTCCAAGCTTTAGACTCATCCGGAAGTTGTCCGCCATTATAAGCCGTTGCAAGATCCCGCAGTATAATGTGTAGGCTTTGAACGTCAGCGACCAGCAGGTCGATATCTATATGAACTCTGGTTTTCCTTTGTGGCAATCGTGTAAGCTCTATTCCTGCAACTTCGCCTTTTTCTATCTGCAGTTTTCTATGAGAAAGCCTATCTCTTACGGATAAAGCCGCCTTTTCTGCCTCTGCTTCAGAGAGTGAAGAGAAATCATTGATTCGGATCTTCTCGCTGTAAGGCTTACTCATAATCTTCTGTAATCCATTACCAGGAAAACAGTCTCTTAACATAGAATGATGATACTGTACGATATTCCACGCACTCTGCAAACGCTCTGGATCTACGCATTCTCCATCGAATTCCAAATATGCATGGCAGCCAACTCCTCCTAATGCCTGTCCGTCGTCTCTTCCAACCCAATAAGCGTACTGTACGTCTGTAAGTGGAAATTCCTGGTACATATCTCCTGTATCAATTTTTTCTTTATTGCTTTTTGATTCTTTAGGGGTAGTTTTCTTTGCAGCATTTTGGATAAGTCCCCACCACTCCTGAAATGTTGGATGCTCCATCAGAGATCCGAAGGATACTTTGATCCCCTGTTTTCTCCACTGGTTCACTAATCTCATAATAACCAAAGAGCTAAGTCCTAACTCCAGAAGATTCTCTGTATCATTAAAATCTATTGGATTAGACAGTTTCTGCTTTATCTGTTCTTTTACCTGTAAATAGTCCATTTGGCTTTCCTCCGCTATTTCTCCTGCGCCATTAGTACTAACGCCTTTTTATCAATTTTCTGCACACTGGTCAGCGGCCAAAAATCAATACGTTCTACCTGATCCGGCATTTTATAAGAGGCCACTCCCATTTTCTTCAAAAACTGATGGATCATCAGCAAATCAACTTTTTGATCGTCTTCCGGCATAATAAATGCACATATTCTATTCCCAAGGATTTCATCCGGGACTCCCACTACAGCAGCTTCTTTTATACCCGGATGCTGGCAAAGATAGCCTTCGATTTCTGATGGCATGATCTTTTCTCCCGCACGGTTAATCTGCTCCTTGACTCTGCCGCCTAAACGAAGCCGCTTTTCTTTGGTCCACATGGCCTTATCCCCTGTCCGATAAAAGCCATCTTCTGTAAAACTTATCTGATTTGCTTCTTCCGCTTTGTAGTATCCGTCAATTGTATAGGGTCCTCTGGATAATAGTTCTCCATACACTCCTTCTGGAACTTCCACATCATTTTCATCTACAATCTTCACCTCATCAGCTGGAGAAATAGGAGTTCCCTGACATCTGGCAATTAAACTGTCGTTATCGTCTGGACTGGTAATAGACAGCAAACCTTCAGCGGTTCCGAACACCTGCATTAACTTACACGGCCATTCCTGGATGATCTTATCCGCCAGTGAATCTTCCAGCATTGCGCCTCCTACCTGCAGGATCCTTAAACTGGAGATATCATAATCTTCATCACATTCCAGCATTTCCATGCATATGCCTACCATAGCAGGTACAAGAGCCGTAATCGTAACCTGCTCCTCACTGATCAGGGATAAAATATCATCGGGGCTTGTCGTAGGTGATAAGACGATTTTGCCTCCTGCATCAAGGGTCCCGAGGAGTCCTGGGCAGGAAAGAGGAAAATTATGAGCCACAGGCAAAGCCGCAAGATATATGTCATTTTCACTTAACTTGCAACGCTTTGCCGACATCCTTGCATTGTATATGTAATCTGTATGTGTTCTCGGGATCAGTTTTGGTATGCCAGTAGTTCCTCCAGAAAGAAGCAGTACTGCAGGCTGATAGCAGTCCACTGTAGGATATTCTCTGCATATATTTCCATTTAGATCATCCAGAATAAGATCCCCGCCATTGGATCCATCAACTACAATATATTGTAAGCAGGAATATTTTTCTTTCATTTGAGTCGCCAAAGACAGATAGTTATAACCCAGATATTGTTCTGCTACGATATATGCTTTTGGATTCGCCAGTTTAATAATTCCTTCTACTTCGGCTTCCCGATGTGCCGGAAGCATTAAAATTGGTATTGCGCCCGCCTTTTCCAAACCAAATAACACTTCAACAAAGGACAGCCGGTTCGGGAGTTGAACTACCACCTTATCGCCCTTCTGAATCCCCAGATCGAGAAAGGCACCGGCGATTTCTGAGGCCCTGCGCTCTAAGCCTTTATAACTGATTTCTCCATCGGCAGCAGTAACCGCAATTTTCTCCCCATATTTTTCAGCCCATGTATGAAGCTGTTCGCTGATTGTCCGCTTTTCCCAGCCTTCAAGATTTTCATACCGCCTATAATCTTTTTTATATCTTTTCGTACCTTCCATGCTCTATTCCTCCTGTACCGCTATGCTAAGGGCATAGTCCGGTATTTGATTAATCTGATATATTTTCCAATCGTCAAGTCGGCAGCCTTTTTCAATAATAAAATCATTTTTTATGCAAAAGGAATCTAATGGTTTCTGCAAGCCAACCCCTAAAGCTTTTACATATGCTTCTTTTGCAGTCCAGCAATTGTAAAAGTGTCGGATTTCTTTTATATCATTGAATTCCTCTGGAGTAAAAAAATGTTGTGCTAAGTCTAAATACTCCGGTAATTCTTTTACCTGCTCCACATCAACGCCTATTGCTTTTTTCAGGCCAAAAGCCAGTACAACATAATCGCCGGAATGAGAAAGGCTAAAGGTTAAATGTGGATTTCTGTCTAATACTATTTCCGGTTTCCCATAGTTTCCTATCCTGATAGAAATACGATCCAGGGGAATATGCAGATATCTTGAAGCTAATAACCTGGTCATGATTTTTCCTGCAGCACTTCGAAACCGATCTTCTTGAGATTTAAACTTTTCAACATATCTGTCTTCCGGCTTTTCTAAAAGGCTCCAATGGTTCGCAATCCAGTTTTCTATTTTACGCCAGCGGATCAGCCAAAGATGTACCTCTTCCGGGCGTAAAGAAAATCTCTGATTTCTATCAGACTCGTAAAAGACTCTAATCTGTGCCATTATGATATTCCTCAATTTTATCTTTGATATACCTGAGAACCTCTTCTTCGCTTTCTCGTATAAAAAAGTGGCCTCCGGAAAACATTCTGGATTCAAAGTTGCCCTTCGTAAAGCCACTCCAACCTCTTATCATTTCTTCGTCCGCCTCATGATCCCGTAACCCGCCAAGCGCTATTAACGGACATTCCAGTTTTTTCAATTCCTTTACCTGATATGTTTCATCCATTGTAAAGTCAGCCCTCAGCATAGGCAGGAAAAAATCCAATAATTCTTCATTCTCCATGATCTCTTTTGGTGTCCCTTCAAATCGTCCTAGCCCTGCTTTAAAATCTCTGTCACTCAGATGATAAATCGGGTTTGGTTCTTTCATATACGGCGGCCGGCTTCCGGATACAATAAGAAGCTTTGGAATAACCTTTTCTTTTTCTAACTCTTTTGCCACTTCATATGCAATTTTGGCTCCCATACTATGACCGAACAAAACTATTTTTTGCGGATTTCTATCCAGAATCTCCTTTTTAAGATCCGTGATCAAAATCCTCATGTCTGTATATGGTTTTTCGGTTATCCTTTCTTCTCTCCCAGGTAATTGAATAGGACAGATTTGGGTGTATTCCGGCAGAAACTTTTTCCATGAATAAAATGCCGAAGCACCTCCGCCTGCAAAGGGAAAGCAAAAAAGAATCCATTGTTCCTCAGTGCATACGTCGATTCCTTTTATCAGTTCTCCTGCGTGCTTCATAACTATGCTCCTTATTCTTTATTTCAAAAATATCACGCTTTGTACGATTCATGCTCACTTTGCTATTGGGCGGAACAGAGGCAGTAATAAAAGCATTGGCGCCAATCACCGTATTCTCCCCAATGATTGTATTTCCGCCTAAAATGGAGGCACTTGCATAGATCGTAACGTTATCCATGATCGTGGGATGTCTTTTGGAGCCTTTCATTTTTTGCCCGCCTGCAGTGGATAAAGCTCCTAACGTGACCCCTTGATAGAGTTTTACATTATTTCCTATTTCGGTTGTCTCTCCAATCACAACTCCTGTGCCATGGTCAATAAAGAAACTATTTCCCACCGTAGCTCCAGGATGGATATCAATTCCCGTTATCGAATGAGCGTGTTCACTCATTACTCTGGGAAGGTAAGGAATTTGCATTTTATAAAGCAGATGTGAGATCCTATGTACAAATGCAGCATAGACGCCTGGATAGCACATCATGATCTCTGCTTTATCCCTTGCAGCGGGATCGCCTTGAAATGCCGCTTTAAGGTCTGATAGGCATAAAATTCGAATATCCAGCAAATTTTTGAGAAATTCTTGCGACAGATATTCAAAGTCCAGGGTCCTATCTATATCCTTGAAGATTCTTTGAAGCTGCTGAAGCATGCCCTCCGTCCTCTCCATAAACTGTCTTTTTGAACGGCAGGAAAAGTAGTCAGCAAATATAACTTTACGAATTGCATCGGGCATTTCATCGATCTCTTTTTTACCAATGTCAAATTCCTGTTTTTTAAAAGTTTTTTCTTCATCCTGAAGCATACTAAAAAGCAAATTTATATATTTATCCTTCATAAGTTACTACTACCTATAATTAGTTTTTACTAACCTTAGTCTTAAAAAAATAGGAATTTAAAAATTCCATGCCTAAACTGATTGCCACAACCATATGACTGGACATAACGCATATACTTGTTTTTTCAAGCCCAAGGAAAAGTGAAAGAGTCAGCAAACCAATTTCCATTAATAAAACAATCCTCACCCTCTTCCGGTATACAAGCTTCTCCAGATCATCTAAGCGTTTATTTTTGCAGTCAACCGGGCTCATAAACCAAATTAGTAAAAATGAAAGTATCTCAGGTAGGGCTAAAACCAGTAGGCCCATACAACTGAAATCATTTTTTAGAATGGCACCAAGCATAAAAATGACCAATGAAGAAAAACCGATACATTGATCCATAGTAGAAAAATGGAATCCCCCGGCATACTGTCTTAAGGCAGCAAATAGAATACTGAACAGAATCAATTCGATTAAAGTATGAAATCCTATTCCTATCACAAAAAGAACTGCCACAGCAATGGTCCGGCCCAGCAGGATCCGATATGCATATTCATATAACTCCTGTTGCGTTTCCTCTAAAATACCTTTTTTAATCTGGAAAGATACAAATCGCTTAACAGCTTTTTCCATCTATTAGAACTTCCTAAATTTCTTCAACTCTTCAGGAACCTTGGGCTGATCAAAAATCCATGAGCAAGCGGTATTGATAGAGCCTAGAGCTGCACGCTTTGCAATCTTATTTAATCCTTTTACATTTTTTACTGTGATTTCCTCTTTGATTCTCTTTAACATTGGATAATTCTCCTTTTCATATAGTTCTGATACTCTACTCTTATACATCAAATTCTTATATTTTCCAATACCCGATACAAAAGCGACAGCTAACTCTGCAAAAATAGCAAAATAAAAAGTCATCGACTTGATGACTTTTAGAATATCGGGAAAAAGAGTGTCACTCTAAATTCCTTATTTTCAACAACAATCTGCATCTTACCACCATGTTTTTTAACAATCTGTTCCACCGTATGAATACCGATCCCATGGTTCTGGCGATCATGTTTGCTTGTTTTATACCCGTTTTTTGTTGGTATAGGCTTCTCTTTGAAACTATTCAGAATTTTAAGAATCAAAAAATGGTTTTGGTTTTTGGTATAGCCATAGAACCTTATATATCCTCTGTTTTCATCCTTTTCAGCAGCTTCATAGGCATTATCCAAGAGGTTTCCTACTATAGATATCAGATCAATATCATCCATAAATGAAAAATCCGTCTCCGGATCAATTTCAATATCAAATGATACATGATTCATCATGGCTTTCTTCTTTCTTTCCGAGAGAATTGTATTTAAAACCTTGTGTTTCGTATATACAGCTGGTTTTGATATCTGTATCTTTTGACCGATATCCTGATATAGGGATAGGGCCTCTTTCGTACTCCCCGCAGCGGTAAGTTCAGCCGCAGTCCGGATAAAGCGGTTCATATCATGCAGCAATGCTCTATGGGATCGGTTGATATCCTCAATCTGTTGTATATATTTTTGTTCTACCTGGCTTTTTACATAGAGCCGCTCCAGTTTTTGTGCTTTGTTCTCATTTAATAGCATTTTCTCAAAGAGGTAAAAAACAAAAATATTAGAAAAGAGCAATAAGCCGCATCCACATATCAAAACGACTCTCTCGAAACCAGATATCTCTGTATCAATATAGTACACACCAACTAAAAGTATCATCGTTGCGAATGGAAGCACCAGTAGGGCTATAAAATTACGATCCCTGCTCCTATCATACAGATCCTTTTTATGAACTTGGCAAATACACTTTACTAGAACAAAGGTAATTGTTTTCATAAAGATCAGCATAACCATCTGTTTCCATTGACTTTGCACAGCCGTATCAAATGACGTCTGTGCATCCATATTTAGCAATAGGGCAAAAATAAATTCCGGTACCATAGACATCATATAATATGTAATAGCAATACAGGTCTTTTTAAAGACTGTACCGCTAAAGTTCGTGATTGAGAACAGAATATAGAGTATCGGAACTATCAGTAGATTCAGGTATGATTGATTTAAATAATTTAAAGAGAGATAGGCTGCCAGAATCAATAGGTCTGCGCAAAGAATGCCTTTTTTGCTCTTCATTCTTAAAGATAAGAGATTCTTCCCTAAATCATACAACATATATAATTCAAAGTAGCAGACTATAGCTTTTGTAAATATCGTAAGCATTCTACTTTCTCCTGTATTCTCTACTCAAATATCTTGAAAATGCAGCATCAAATTGTTTTGCCTTTGACCGGGAAATTCCTAAAATTTCATTATCGCTCATCGTCAAAACCTTCTTTTCTATGCGCATGATCTGCGATAAATGTACGATGTAGCTATTGTGGGCATACTCAAATTCGGTATGGTCCAACAAAGGATAGAGCTCTTTTAGTTTTTCCCTGCACCATATGTAACGGACTTGTTTTTGATGATCGTATACGATTTTGGTTTTTCTATCATCTACGATCAGATAGATAATTTCCGCCATTGGTATTCTAAACACATTTCCGTCGATAGTAACTGTTAATTTCACATCCTGATGATCTTTCATCAATTTATCTAAAATATCAGGGAGTTCCGCTTTTAGCATCTTATTCTGCAGGTCCTTCACGATATAGCGGAACGGCTGTGCTTTGATATTTTCAACTGTGGGAACATGGTAGTTGGTACAGAATATTAAAATGGCTTTCTGATTTACCTTTCGGAATTCATGAGAAGCAGTATTTCCATCAATACCTGGCATTTGAATATCCAAGAAAAGCAAGTCCACTTTTTCCATATCACTATTTAGTAATTGATCGCCTGATTCATATTCATAAAAGTAAAGCGTATCCTGTCCTGTATATAAACTCAAGATTTCATTTTTCAGCAGAGTCCTGTATAATCTTTCATCATCACATATGGCAATTTTAAACATCGAATGTTCTCCTTCCGGTTAGTTTTGTCTACCCCATTCATTCAAAAAGACCTCCGTATCACCTTTCATTCCAAGTCCATACGGAGGTCTTATTTTTCTTTGCTGTCATGATCCAGTGTAAGATCCTCGAAAAAATCTGCAAATTCGCAATTAAATATTTCTTTTAACGCCAACAATTCCTTTACCCGGATCGAATAATAGTTTTTCTCCATCTTATTGTAAGTGACCCGTGATATGTCAATCCCATATAATTCCAGTTTCGCAGATACCTGTTCTTGTGTATAATTCTTTCTTTTTCTTAATTTTTTCAGGTTCTCTCCTAAACCGAATGCTTCATCTTGTTTTATCTTTTGCATAAATCCTCCTGCCGAATGTACGACATTCAGTACTATTCTTTGTGATAATAGTACAAAATCCCATTAAAAAGGTACTGCCGGCAGTACATATCGGATTTATATTAAACTTCCATAAAAAATAGAATTATTGGACATTTTATATTACACACATATTTCCATATATATTCTATGTTATCTATACTCTCAGAAAATCTCATTATGATCACGGGATACTCATTAAGGATGCCATTCGATTATCAGGCGCATAAACAGCCAACACGCTCTTTTCGTCCGCATCAAAGTTTATGGATACATAATAGTCATCAATTACTTTAACTCTATCCTTTTTTTGCAGCGAATATACTTCCAAGTTCGAAGCATTTACAAGACAAAATGGTTCAGGGAAACAGTCTTTTCTTGCTGATGTGATTTCTAAAGTATCCCTTACTTTTGATAAACATTGCGAACAGAGCATTGTTTCCAATGTTTCTACATTCCATATAGGATTCTCTTTCTCCGTAATTTGTATCGAAATTTCAGAAATCCCACGGCTTTTCATTACATCCGTACTATACCGGTACATCCCATCCCGACTTGTCCCCATTATGGTATTTGACCCTTCTATTTCACTATTCTCATCGAAAATATGGGCCGGCCAGATGTCCCATGTCGGAAGGTATACCAGAAGAAGATCTTCAAAATTACGGTAATATCCCATAAGACTTTTTGAATTATTACCGCACAAATAGCAGTCGCTACGAGCTTCCAGCTTTGAAGTTAGATTCGGCTTATATGTAATTCTTTCATCTTGATATTTCATAAAAGCCACGGTGCCTGCCACTCCAAATGCCGCCACAATAAGTCCTAAAGTAATGAAACTCTTTTTTCTCATACATATCCTCCTTACGACGCTCTATATTTTAGGCGCTTTAATATTTTCTGCATTACCGCCTATAATTAAGGCTTCTGAGCAGATAGAAAGATCATAAAATGACAATAAAAAAGGTTCAATTTCTATGGAGTGGAATGCACTCTTTTAAGGAATTTTTCAGAATCACGTCGCTCTCTTGTTGTAGACTATATTTGACATGTTTCTCCAACTCCAATCTTCTCAATATTAATGATGGAAAGCACAAGCCATATTGCATTATCAAATAGAACAGAACCATATGTAAAATACATGGCTATACAGATTTCTGTATTTTATGCAAAAGAAAATGTCTTGTTGCCAAGCAAACAAGACATTTCCAACTTGCCATTACATTACAATGAAGCTACCATTTCTTTAAAAATTTTCCACCGTCCATTCACATTCTCTCCGGTATTCGTACTGCGTTCGCAATACTGCAGGTATTCCGTCTGAGCATCGTACTGTTCAAAAAATTCTGCGACTTTTTGGAGATAAGCATCCTCTCTTGCTTCATCTCCATAAACCAGGTTCATCGCCCCAACTACCATAGGAATAGAAAGCTTTGTCATCTTATCAATCTTGGATTCAATTTTTGCATCCATCTTATCCAGAATATTGACTACATGATCGATAAGCTGCACACTTCCATCCACATCGCTATTAAGCGTTTCAACATATTTTTCAATATTTCCCTGGTCAAATGCTGTAAACTCGTAATTGGAAACCAACATCAGGATCTGGCAGGCCACTTTTCGGATATTATCTGATTTTATATCCCCTTTTGTAATCCCTGTCTTTGTCCAAAACGGATGCTGCATGATTTTCCGAATCTCAGCGCTTACATCATAGTCCATAATTCCTACCAGCTTCTGTGCTCGATTTAAAGGTTTTCCGCTGTTCAATCGCAGGAATATCTCCCTTGCTACCTCTGCTGGGCAATCAGATAGTTCATAGGTCGGAAGTTCTGCATTTAACAATTTCTCCTGAACAGCTTCATCTAATTTGGAAAATTTTTTCCCAGCAATATCATACTGTACTCCATCAATTTCTACCGGTTTCAGCTTCTTGGATAATGCATATTTGTCTTGTTTAAAGCTGAGCAGACTAGTAATTCTCTGCTTTCCTTCTAAAACATAATTTTTATTGTCATTTTTCCAAATAAAGATAAAATTGATTGGCCACCCCCTAACAAGAGAGTCCATCTCTAAAGATTGCGTATATCTGGTCCATTGTCCTTCTTGTCTCTGCAATGGGTGAGAAAAATCTATTTTTCCTTTTTCCGCATCTTTAATTATTGCTGAAACAATCCTTGTCTTAATATGAGATTCCATTGAAAACACCACTCCTTATTCCTTTTGAGCACTATTTTAGCATTATTATAGACTGGTTGTAAATAGAATATAACAAGTTGTACTAAAATTTGCAAGAATTCAAATAATGTTTTCGTCATACAAATTTAGACAGAATTTTTATTCCTTCATATAGTCGAAAAAACATCTTTAAATACGCTGCCGAAATAATAACCTATACCATATTGATTACAGATATACTTTGGATGCTTCGGATCTTTTTCCACCTTTCCTCTCAACCGATGAATATGTGCCATGATATTTGTATCATCATGAATATATTCCCGTTTCCAAACCTTTTCATATAGCTCTTTATGCGATACTACATCCCCCTTCTTTTGAAATAGGTAATAGAAAATATCAAATTCTTTTCTTGTAAGATTGACTCTATTCTCATCAATATATAGTTCTCTTTTATAGGGATATATCCTAATGATTCCATTTTCTCCAATTGTTTCTATCTTTTTTTCTATTGACACTGTTTCTTTTTCCCTCTCAAGGTCAAGAACCCGGTCAATTAATAGGAAAAATTCTTTTTGTGTAAATGATCTTCTAATCAGAATGTCAATCATTCCTTTGATCTCCCCTTTTTCTCCAGGGTAACTCTCAATAATATTCTTCTCAAAAACACAAATAGGCAAAGTATAAAACTTCTTGACAGATTGAGCGAAACACCGTATTTCCTGAACATTTGCCGGCACTTCAAGAATACATAAAAGATAATCAAATTCTTTTTCTATTCCTTTTTCTAAAATAGAGTCATTTATGTCTTTTAGATTCTCTATATGCTGCCATACAAATGTTCCTTTTATATTCGATTCTTGGTCCGTCAAAATTAAAATCCTTTTATTCATATAATGCTTTCCTAAAAATGTTTCATCTGTAAAAGGGAGCTTTCTGCCTATCATCCTATATCTGTTCACTCTTTATTTCCAGCCAACAAAATAATTTTGGTTTCAAAATATTCCTCAGAATAATCACAGTTTATATTCCCACAATACTTTTCTGCAATCTCTTCCATAATAGACATTCCTAAGCCCAAATGCCCTAGTTTCGTTGAAATAAACCTATTATTTTTCATCTGCGGAGGTGTTCCAATCGTATTTTTCATTTTGATCACAACATATTCTTTAAAGCTATGTATTCGTAGAAAAATCGCCTTTTTTTCTCTATCAGATGCAAGACAAGCCTCAATGCCGTTATCTATTAAATTTGCAAAAAGTGCTGTTACTTCAGTTTTATTCATAAAGTCAAAGAGAATATCTTGCATACTAACGTCAAAATCAATCCCATTGCGTTCACACATCTGTATTTTATTCCAGATAATTTCGCACAAGATCCTATCGCTGCACACAAATTGTAACCTAATATCTTCAATGGTTTTCAAAAACTCATCCCGATATTCTTTTTGTGTTTCCTCATCAAGTTGCTTTAGTTCATTTATAGTCTGTAAATGTTTTTTCATGTCATGGAGGATTTTCTGTGTCTTTTCATAATTTATTGAAGATCCTCATAATACTTTGCTGTCATTTCTTGTTACTGCTCGATTAAAAGACTCCTTTTTTTATATTTTGCCTGCTCGGATATCTTCGGATATGAATACAGGATACCGGCATCCAAACTAGAATGACTTTTCAATAATCATTTCCTACAGTATATTATTTGTACTTATTCATTATATCGTTTTTTCTAAATAATAAATTGTCATGTAATAATATCGAGCGTTTATGTAATTATTCCTGTTTACCTTACAGTAAAACACGAATATAGTAATTTTCTAGAATCAAATTTTGCTGATCTTAACAGCTTGTCTTTCGTTTTGCAAACAGCCACTTTCTGCGGCCAGCAGGGCCGCATTTCCCGGCCAGTTAGGGCCATATTAAGCGGTCGGCTTTAGAGATCGGCAGGGCAAGAGGGGCTCCGCCCTGCTGATCAGTATTGATCGTTGTCACCGAAGGCTATGCCTTCTCAATCAGTACGGTAAATCCTGTCGTCAGCCTTCGCCGGATTCCGTCAAGCTTACCGTAACACTCCTTCTCGTCACTCAGCTGATTTCCCCACTCATCTGGAGAATACTGACAGCTGAAGAGTGTGGAGGTGCCAAGGTCATCCCGAAGTTTTATGAGATGATACAGAATCTTGATCCCTTCTTCTGAATACCTGCTTATGGCAAAATCATCAATGAACAGCAGCTGGATCCGTGCATAGTATCTGATCCTCTTACGATACTTGTTCAGGTCTTCCTGGCGGTTGAGGACGATCAGTTCGTCCAGCAGGTCACTATAGTCTACGAACTTACAACGGTAATTACGTCTGCATGCTTCCACACAACAGGCAGACAGGAAATAAGACTTGCCGGCACCGGTGACTCCATAGATCCCGACGTTCTGCCGATTCTCAGCGAAATGAAATTTCAGGATCTGTTCAACAGTGGCATCATTATAGATGCGCCCGTTGCCGGTTTTCAGGTTCTCAGTCACAGCCCCTTTGTTGATCAGGCTGCTGAGCCGCAGATTTGTTTCAAACCTGTTGTTGAGTGTTTCTATGTACTGAGGTTCCAGAACCTCACGGATGAACTGCAAAGCGGTATAGCTGCCGAATTCAGGGCTTTTAGACAGTTCTGCGAAACGCTGGGCGGCTACCGGCAGGGATAGTGTGTCCAACATCTCATAGATATCGTTGGTTTCACTCTTCATGGCCGGCCTCCGTTTCCTGACGCTTCAGCAGGTTCTTAAGGGAATACTTGCTGTCGTCATCTTTGTAAGTGCCGGACACGGCTGCTGCAGCCTCTTCTTTGATTTTGCTCTGTGGTACCGTACTCTGTGCTGGCTCCTTATGGTAAGTTGAGATTGTGTTACAGATATAGGAATAGTTGCATCTCCCAGCTAAAACGGCGTCTTTACAGCAACGTTCCAGGGCTTCCGGCGAGTACTTCTCCGCATACCGCAGAATACCAAAGCAGCTTCGGAATGACTGCACCGGATAAGCGTATTTCTGAATGACTGCATCGATCAAAGCACGGGTGCTGGGGCCGATAGCAGATGCTTTCTGCTGGAAATAAGGCACCGTCCAATAGCCATAGTCTTTGTATTCGGCAGGCATATCCGAGGGGATGATCACCCAGTCTTTCGGTGTGTAGCTCCGCTTATGCATCCGGATGAAGTCACCGTGTTTGTTATAGACATAGATTTCTTTTTCCCCTGCCCGGATCTCAAGTTCCTGTCGCAGATATTTCCGGGGCATGCTATAATGGACCTTGTCGAAGGTGAAGGAGAAATCTTGTGCTACTTTAACAGTCTTTCGTTCAAGATATTCAAAACGGCTGGGCGGAAGAGGCAGGAGAGTCTCCTTCTCTTCTGTTGTAAAGAGATCGTACCGGGAATAGGTGAGTCCTTCAAAGGGTTTCCGGTTCTCGGCATCCACCTTTTCCATCAGGACACGGTTTAAATCATCCAGCGAATAAAAGACCATATCTTCCATATCCATGAGGATGTGCATGGTAATGATCTTTACGTGGCCTTCCACGACTGGTTTCCAGCGGGGGGATTTCACTTTGGCAGGGGTTAAAACCGTATTGTTATGTTCTGCCCATGCCTGGAAATCTTTATTCAGGACAGGGCTGATCCAGTCCTTGTTCCGGGCAACTGCTACTTTGCAATTATCCGGGGTGATCGTCGGTGTCACGCCGCCAAAATAGGTCAGAGCATTATTATTGACCCGGATCCAGTTCCGGATATCGCATTCGGTCATTCCTTCAGCGTAAAAATAATCACTGTAGGTGAGGGCAGCGATAAAGATCGTGACCTTTGTGGTCTCATCCGGGTTCCGGCGGTTATGCAGATAGAGCTGCTTCCCCGCATAGTCCAGTTCGAGATTGACACCGGGATAACGCTGGATGTGGAAGGTCAGCTGTTTGGAATCAGCCCATTCGCTGTAACGCCTGCAGTACTGGCGATAGCTCATTGGCTTCTTCCCGTCTACGACACCTATAGCATTGTATTTCTGCCACAGATGCTTCAGGGTCTCTCCTTTGCGGGCCAGAGCCTTGTAGACAGCTTCCTTGTTAAAATCCCGGTAGAGGAGCTGATCCGCCGATACACCAGGCTTTTTATAAAGCATGTTTCCGATGTATTCATTCGTGACATCTGCCGGTAAAGGGTATGAGAGTTCCGGATTCTCTCTGAAACGCTTCAGGAACTCGTTTACGGTTGTTTTGCTGCAGCCACCGCAGCTTTCGGCGATCTCGCGACCGCTGAGATGGTTCACAAAGTGAAGTCTCAATACTCTTTTGTAGTCCATAATTGAACCTCCAGTTATGATATTTCCCCTTGAACAGGAGATGCTTATATTATAACTGGAAATTTTGGCCGCTTAATGTGTCCTTGGCTGACCGCCATTTAAGTCACAGGCTGGCCGCCAAATATGGCACAGGTGGCCGTTTAGGCTGGCAATCTGCACGTTTTAATCAAATCGCCTTTATAACTATTGGTCACAAATAGTAAAAAGTTACCTTTATTGCATTTGAGCTGATTTTTTATATAGTTCTCTTTCTCTGCCTTCTGTGCTGCTCTAAATCAGACGAGTAGAAGTATCACAGATTAACCCTTGTTTCAGTGCGCACACATTTCCGCCACTAAGTAAGATTACTCCCTATCTTGCTACACCGTTTCGTACATTCAATAAAAAAAATGGGTATTTATTGAAGAACAGAATAACCCCGAGTAATCATGCTAGTTATCTTAACCATCCAAATCAACATTAAATCTAACACTTTGCATTCAGGAGGATGCTTCTAAATCCAAAAATGTAAAAAATAGATAGCTTGAAATCTGCTGTGCTTGGCTTATGTATTTTGGGAATATAGTTAATAAATTATTATATAAAGCCGAATAAGACTCTCGAAATTGTCGGACTCTTGTCATATAGCACACAATATTGTTTCTTTGCTCAAAGAATTTCTGACGATAATTACCCTAATAGCAATTCAAAGATATTATCAAAGCCTTACTGAAAATAGCTTTTTATATATTTACATTAAAGTTTAAGCAGCGCATTCAAAACAAAAGAGCAGAAATAATAGTCTAGTACTATTATCCCCGCCCCTTTTGTTCGATTTGGTATTTTATCATTCCCAAATATTGGGAGATTAAGACAACTAAAATAGTTAATGAAACCAACGATACATTTCTATTCATGCCAGCAACTGTAGAGCCGCATGAAAAAAGTACTATGCCAGTTAAAATATAGAACGTAATCTTTTTACAATGTTTTTTTTCTTCTTTATCTAATTCTCGGTTTATATTCTCTACTGGTGCATTTATTAACGTTAAAATAGCACCAATAAATATGATTCCCCATGACACTGGTAATGGAATTATATACTGATCATTTACTAGCAACACAAGTGTTTGAATCGCAACAGAGCATATAAAGCAACCGAAATAACTATTTAAATGCACACCACCAGCATATGTTCGTAATAATATAAAAATAGTTGTAAAGACAATAAACTGAGGAATCATGTGTAACAATATCGCTATGCCCAAACACACAATAAAACAACTAATCATCTCAAGACCAATTTGAAAGCCATATTGATATATTGTGTATGACTCCTCAGTAATTGCTCCCGCTTTAATTACATAAGTCGTTATTCTTTCCGACAAGTATTTCATATTTATTTTTCTTTTAATGCCTTAAGTTCTTTTGGGATTTTTGGCTGATGAAAAATATACGCACATGCACTATTTGCTGAAATTTTCCCGAGTTTCAGAGAAATATTCGCAAGTGTTTTTGCCGGCTTCGTTATTACATTTTCATTTTTCATAACTTTAAACTCCTTTCGCTAAGTTTCTAATACTGTAACACATATAAAAAGTATTTCTTTCTTATTGTCAAAATATCGAGTATTCATGTAACTTTTTCTAGTTCCCATCCCCCATTATTTATATCCCATATAAAACTACCCTAACTACAAAACGCTCTGGCTCCTCTTCATCAATCAACACTGACCCATGATATTTCTCTGATGTTCTACGGACGGACGGTATCCCTATCCCATGATTCACGGCATCTGCCTTTGTAGTCTTCAATTCTTCACCCTTCCCCTTAAGTAGTCTCCCTTTATAACTATTTTCCACCATTATCAACAGATTTTTCTTATCGTATTTCATTCTAAGATAGATATATTTTCTCTTTTCTGCCTTCATTGCCCCCTCCACTGCATTTTCTAACAAGTTTCCCAGGATCAAGCTTATATCCGCTCCCCTGAACGGCATCTCCATAGGAATACTCAATTCTGTTTTAAATTCAATCCCTCTATATTCTGCCACTCTCTTCCAGTATCCTATCTGGGAGTCCGTTACTATATTTCCCGTGTTCACAGTCCAGGATGGCTTGAGATTCCCATCCTCTATCACATCATTAACATATTTCACAAGCTTTTCATATTCCGCTTTTTCCGCATACGCAAGTATTGATAGAAAATGATTTCTCATACTATGGCGTACATCTCTTATCTGCAGCATAGAAAGTTCTGTCTCCTCTTGGTGCCTTTCACACAGCTCTAATTGCTGTTCATAAACCAAGTTCATTCTTCTCACTTGCAGATCTTCTGCCAGCTTTATGTAAATATAAAAAATCAGGACGTTAATAAATAACAATATAAGGACAGAAACGAAAGAATAAACTCCCGCATATTCCCATTCACTTTTATAAGCCAGCATAAACACTGCATTCATAATATATATGCTGCCCATCGGGATAAAGATGATCAACAAGCTGTGCCCCGGTGAAAGCCCCATTACCTTCTCGCTCATAAATACTTTCCTTAAGGCCAGAATTACTACAAACAGGAGTAATTTTGAAGCAAACGAACCAAAGGACTGTAGTTCTGCAATACTCGCTCCATAGATCATCAGAATGTCTCCAATCAACGTTTCTGCCAACATCCAGATAGCATCAAATGTGATGGAAAAAAAACATTTCATCCAGAACTTTTCTTCAAATATATTCATCACTGCAAACAATGTGATTCCCATCGTTACGCCTATATTGCAAGCTGCTGGCAGTTCGTGAATAGTTTCTGGGATATCCAATTGCCAGAAAGTAAGCACTATGATTCCAAAAAACACATGGATTTTGCTTTTCTTATTCTTGAAAAATATACCAAAATAAAGAAAAAATAAATACACCGTAAATAGCGCAAGCAGTACATCCCCGCCTTTCATAATCCATTTACCTATCGGCATAGAAAATATCCTCCATCGCACAGTACTCTTTGCTGATTAACTTTCTTCTATCTTCGCTGATAGATAATCTTTTCCCATTATCCATTATCACGAAATCATAAGCCAAGCCTTCTATATGTTTATAATTAACAAGATAGGACTGATGTACTCTCAAAAAGGTGGCTTTATTATCTTTTAATCGTTCCTCGATCTCATTAAGTTTTCCATAAAATTCAAAAATTTCCTTTTCTGTCACTATATGAATTTTTCTTCTATGGCTTTCAAAATAAAGAATATCTCTAATTAGAGTTTTTCGTTCAATCCTTTGATTGCTATACCTGAAATAGCTATCATAAGTGCTTATTTCTTCATAAGCCTCCTTGAAATATGTCTCCAGAATTTTCTCACCCACTGGTTTAACTAAAAAGCGGAATGGTCTTACAGAAAAAGACTCCTGCATATAGCTGTCATGGCTTGTGACGTAAATGATCAGGACATTCCTGTCTACCTCTCTAATTCTTCTCGCTGCTGTAATTCCATCTTTACGCTGCATTTCTATATCTAAAAAAATAATATCAAAGTACGCATTCTGTTCCACTGCGCTTTCCAGTTGTTCTCCATCCAGAAAAACCTCTGTCTCTATATGAATAAAATTTTTCTTTGCTATTTTATACAGCAAAGTTTCCAGTTTTCCTGTCAAATTAATGTCATCGTCACATATCGCTATATTCAGCATCTTTTTCATTCCTCTTTCTTTTTTCAGCAGTTTTTCCTATCGCCTGTAATAGCAACCAGACGAGTTCCTGATTGTATTTGTCCAATTTTTTATATACTTCTATCAGGTCATAATATTCATCTATGGTTTCATTTACCCTAAGCTGACCGGGTAAATCTCGTTTTACATCGGATAGTCCTAACAAATAATCTGTTGTCACATCGAAATATTTTGCCAGTTTTTTTAGGATATCTACCTTGATAGTTGTGACATCTCTTTCATATTTACTGAGCATCTGCTGGCTAATTCCCAGTTCTGCAGCTAAAGTTGCTTGTATAATGCCTCTTTTGTCCCGAAGTTCTTTGATACGGCGTTCCATAATAATCTCTTACTCCTTAACATATGATAATATTATGCTACCTTTTTTACGCCAATCTGATACCAATAATAAAAGTAATCAATTACTATCATTATTGTATAAAAAATGAGTGATACTCCAAGTACCACCCGTTTTTTATACATCCCATATCAAATCTTTCATTCCTGAATGAGTATCCTATCATTACCAAATCCAACTGTCTAAAACTCTAGTTTTCTACTATTTTCACTATTTCCAGTGCGACTGTTTATGAACAAATATCATAAGTAACTAATATCCAGATATCTTTAAATTATTTCTTCGATTTATATTTATTCCGATACCACTCCCATAAAAATATATCTTTTATTTTTTTTTCATACATCTGTTGATCTTCTATTGTCGTTATATAGTCATATGCTCCCGCTTTTAACACAGAGAAGATTTCTTGAGGGGTTCCATCCATTATCACTAAAATGGGAATATCCGTTCCCATTTTTCCTTTTACGTTTATAATAGGAAGAAATGTTCCTTCTATAATTCTCGTTCTGCTAAAATGTATGATAACAATATTTGCACAGAAATATTCTTGTCTATTTATATCGTTAAATCGAAGCCAAATCAATTCGAACTCTTCATTAACAATTTCTTTAGTTTTTCTGAATACCATTTCATCATCAGTAAATAATAAGATTTTCAACACATTGTAACACCTTCTACTTCTTATTATCTATTTAGTATATAACTCTCTTTATCAAATTAATGACTATTGTCATAATATCGAGCATCCATGTAACTTTTTCTGGTTCCCGTCACCCTTTATCTATATCCCATATAAAACCACCCTAACTACAAAGTACTCTGGCTCCTCTTCATCAATTAACACTCTCCCATGATATTTCTCTGACGTTCTCTGGACAGACAGTATCCCTATCCCATGATTCACGGCATCTGCCTTTGTAGGCTTCAATTATTCGCTCTTCCCCCTTATCATTCTCCCTTTATAACTATTTTCCACCATTATCAACAGAGTTTTCTTATCGTATTGCATTCTATGATAGATATTTTTTCTTTTCTGCTTTCTTTATTCCCTCCACTGTATTTTCTATACACAAATCTTGTAGGATTTAATACTTTACATTAGCGTTTATTTATGCGAATCTCACCAGTTTTGAATACAAGCCTTTTATATTCATAAGTTGCTCATGCGAACCTTTTTCCACAATTTCCCCATGATTAAGTACATATATCATATCCGCATCTTCTACTTGAGATAATCTATGTGTAATTATTATCTGTGTAATGTGTAACTTTTTTAAATTATCGCATATTTTCCTTTCCGTTATGGGATCTAAATTACTTGTTGCCTCATCAAGGATCAATACCTCTGGTTTCAATCCTAATGCCCTTGCAATAGCAATTCTTTGCTTTTGTCCCCCTGATATATTTTGTCCATTTTCTCCTACGAATGTATTCAATTTCATAGGAAATTTATTTACATCATTTTCCAATTCTACTATTTTAAGGCAAGAATAAATTTCATCATCTGATAAATTATGAGATATGTCTATATTATCCCTGACTGTTCCGCTGATGGCCATAGGAACCTGTGTTACGATTGTAAATATATGATCTATTGCTTCACGTTTAATAGACTTTATATTATAATCATTAAGCAAGATTTCACCTTCATATTTTGTAAGGGCATTTAGTATTAGCTTTGAGATAGTTGTTTTTCCGCTCCCTGATTCACCGACAATAGCAATTTTTTCACCCCTATTAATATCTATATTAATTCCTTTCAAATCCGGTTCACTACTTCCTAAGTACTTAAATGTTACATTCTTTAAAGAAATGCTTTCAAATCTACCAATACTCTGTTTTCCTTCTTGAATTTCATCACTATAATTCATTAATTCATTAATTCTCAACATAGTCTCTCGCAACACGCTTATTTGAGGAATAATAAGCGATAACGTTTGAAACGGGCCAGTAAAATATGTTGACAATGTAATAAAAGAAACTAATGCTCCTAACTCTAAATTGTCATTTATAATTAGAAAACCACCAATAGTATATAATAACAATGGTGATATAGTTGTAAATGTCGTAGCAATAGATTCAATAAAATCACTTATTTTTGCCTTTTCTTTCAAGCGCTGTATAAGATGAAGATAATCTTCCTTTATATTTTTGCATAGAATTGCATCAATACGCATACACCTGATTTGCTGAATATTAGTTAAAATCTCTACCATCTTCCCCTGTAATTCGCTTTGATCTGCAATATAGTTTTTAATTTTGATACGTGCTTTTTTATTAAGAAAGTATACTATCAAAATTTGTACTGCAGCTATAATAAACAGGATTTGAAATAGGTAAAAAGATTGTACCATCATAACAACTGCACACATTATGGCCGTTACAACATTTATAATGGCCGATATAAGTGTAATTGAAATAAATTGATAAACTTCGGATACGCTGTTAAATCTGTTTTGAATATCGCCGGACGAATGACCCTCAAAAAAGCTTATATCTATTTTAAATATTTTATCTATCATCTGTTCTATTGTTTCTTTATATATATCACTTTGCAATATCAATATACATCTTTTTTTTATGAAATTACTTACAAATAATGCTATAGTTATACCTATAATAACTAATATCATTTTTCCAAATTCAAATGATTCTGATGCATATGTCAAGTTATTTACAATTTCCTGGACAAATACTGAGGGTATAATTATTATGCTTTGAGCAATCAAAGTTGTTAAAATTACTATTGCTAATTTGAACTTATTAACAGGAATTTTAAATTTAGAACTTTCTTTACTGTATATAAATTTATTTTGAGGTCTAATAATTACCAGAATATCCGTATACTCTCTTTGAATATCATCGAATGAGAGCTGAATCTTACCATTTATCGGATCTAATATTTCAAACTTAGTGTTTCTTTTCCTTGAAACAACAACATAATGATTTGTTTTAGAAAGCAATATTGCGGGTAAATTCGTCAATAAATCATTTTCTGAAGAAAAATTCTTATATGCCTTAAATTGGAAATGATTTTCTTGGCAAATTTCTTTTAATTTTGCTAGACTCAAGCCGTTTCTACCAACACTATTCTTCGCCTTTAGCTCACTGATATCAATATTATAACCATAATAATTAAATAGCATCGTCAAACAGGCCAATCCACAATCGGTTATGCCGATTTGCCTAATCAATTGCACTCTTTTTTGCTTCATAACAGTACTCCTTTTGTTCTTAAAAAATATTGGGCACAATAACATTTTGCTATTTTGCCCAACATTTTTTTAAATTTCTAATGACAATATACAAGGTAGTTCCTTATTTATATCTCTAAGCAATGAATACCCCATTCCACTCAATCCTGTCATAAATCCTGGAATTTGATACCCATACAAATAGCTCCTTCCAGAGTCATAATTTGCTTCCAAAATACGATTGCAAGCTTCTCCCCGTATTGATGTACATAAATCAAGCGTCATTTTATCATTAAAAATTTTACCATATTCCATTAGTATTTCAGTATTACCTAAGTTTCCATGGCATAAACAATCATTTTCTCCAAACCCATACTCCAATGTGGTAGCTAATGCCTTCTTAATATCTATATTTAGCTCATTTTCCAATTCCTTATCAATATTAAATTGCATCATCTTGCATCGGCTTAGTAAAATTCCTGCAGCACCATGACACCAAGCTGTCATATACATATTTTGATCGGATGACTTTTGTCCATTGTACTCACGTTCATCCTTCCAATTTCCGATCCTATCATCATATAAAGAGTTTTCAAACTGAATACTTGCGGCTACAGCTTGCAAATACTTTTCTTTCTGAGTGAAACTCCATAGCTTTACTAATGAATATGCGATTCCTGCAGCGCCATGAGAAAAGCCTGCTAACGGATGTTTACTTCCAGCACCTAGCCATCCTTTCCTGGTATTCTCTTCAAATTGTTGGGAATTAAACAATTTTTCACCCGCTAAATCTGCGATTCTTAAATACTCATCTTCTCCGGTAAGATCATACAAATTAAGTAATGCTAAAATAGCTCCTGCATTTCCGTATACTAAATCATAATATATATCATTTTCAATGGTCTTCTTTAGAATTTCACAGTGTCTCATCGCATATTCAAGATATATTTTACGTTTAGTAATTTGATATAAAATTTCATAGGTATAGACTAATGCAGCTTCGCCGCAAAATATACCTGAGCTTTCGTTTTCTATACCTTCTGCTTTTTGTTCCATCTCCTTTGTGTATGTAAACAAATTCTGATCTAATGCATCACAAACAAATTGATATTTTTCGGTTTTCAAACTTTGACATAATGCATGAAAAAATATTGCAATTCCAGCAAGGCCTTCATATAAGTAATTACCCAAAGGCTGTATTTGCCAAGCACTATTTTCTTCGGATCCTATTGAAGAAACACCAATCCAATTAATATCATGTTTATCCAGCGTTATAACCGCATCATGCAATAAATTTTCGGCCAATCTCTCGATTGCAGCTTTTTGCTTTTCCATGTCAAAGGCACTCTTTAGATTGTTCTTAATTATTTTGCCGTGTTTCCTAGTAATTTTATAATCATTTAAGTCTGTTAGAGCTATTTTTAAATACCGGCTTTGCTCCTCCATAGACTCCATATTCATGCTACTAATTTTTTCTCTAACCTTAAATATACTAGAAGTTTCAAAATAATTAATGATTTCTTTATCATCCGTTCCAAATAGAGAATTACTTGATGTATTAATATAAAAATATGGAACGTCCATATGGAGCATATCTTTTATTTCTAATTTTGCAACTTCATTAGATTTTTCAACCTCTTCAATATGCCCCATAATACTGCAAAGAGCCAATTCCCTATCTTTTCCATCTTGCAAAAAATCTGGATGATAAGATGTGTGTAATATCATGGAATATCTCTGTGTATCTTGAACCAAATGACGAACCATTATATTTTCAAATATCTTTGTCGTCTCGAGAGTTTCCTGCTTGTGTTCCATGATAAATTGATAAGCATCCCTAAACCCCTGATCAATTTCCGTTATAAAAACGGCAGGAGCAATAAATTTTCCATTTAATGTTGCCAGATTATTATTTGCTGTTTTTATTGGATGCACATATTCATAATGCATGTTCGAAGTGCCAATATCCACAATTCTAGGAATTAATATCGGATATTCATCTCCTTCTTTTCCCATAATTGCACTCATATCTATCCCCTTTCCTTTGTTAGAAAAGCGATAATGAGGAAGTAGTCCCGAAAATAGTACAGAATCACGAATCCTCTCATTAATTATTTCTCTGGAATTCTGTTCTGATAATTTTATATGATTATCTATTATCGTTTCTGCATCAATGACTATAGGATATTCACCGTAGGCTATAACGTTCTCTTCGTGCAAATCATTAGCATTCAAAATATAATTTTGAAAAATTAATACTCCAAATCTATAATAATAATTTCGTAGTTGTTGCATATCAACGCAAGGTTTAGATTCTACAAATTCTTCCCATCCATAATTTCCGCAATCAATTATTTTAAATGTCTTCGTTTTTAATGTAGAGCCTTGTGATACATATAGCAGAAAATCTTGATATGCCTTCTCGCCTTTTAATGAGCGAGGTTTATATACAACGCTAATATCATTATCAAATGTCAAAACAGATACTGTCTTTCCCCTTTTATGTGAATCTGATATATCTGATTGCATTTTAACTACCTTATTAAAAATTTTACCATTACAAAGTTGTTCTACCAAATAATTATGATCTTTTTTCAATCGAATTAATAAATCCCTATAGTTGTTTACTAAATAGAAAATACTCTCAAATATCATTCTTTCTAAGCAAGGATAAATTTCAAATAATTCATTTATGTATTTTTTGTTTCCCAGAAAATGTGTATTGTAATACACATATTCTTCCTTTTCATTATTTCCTACTAGCAGTCCTTGCTCTTTGCATAGGTACATTTCAAACATCAATGTACCTATTGAAATTTTGCTAACTTGACGCAAAATATTATCAATATAATTATCCATAATACATTCGTCAATCTCGATATCTTGTTCATCAAATAATGCAATTCCAAACTTAATGAAATAATCAAAAAATCTGTCAAAAACAAAAGCTTCTTGTTCTCCAATTTTAAGCTTATATTTGACATTTTTCCCTAATCCTTTATGAAATAATTCTGACAATTGCAAAATTTCTTTAGGCTCTGCTGCAAGCTCAAAATCTTTATCTGAAATTATAATTTCAGGTCTGATCTTATAGACTTTTTCAATATTATTAAATACATTATCCCCTAAAACTTTTTTCCAATAGTCAACTACTTTCTCATCAATCTTATACCCTTTACCAGCATAATTTCTTTCCGAAAAATATGTATACTTTTTGCTTTTCATTTCGCTATCCATCCCTTATAATAATAATATAGTTTTCAATTCACAATTAACATCTACACTATTGAACGTTATGTATTAAAAACTATTTACAACTAATTTTGTTTTGCTCTGGTTCTTTCTTAATATGCAGTTATATTAGCAGCAGAAAACAAGAAGAGTACCAATGTTGCATTCACCAGTGCTGGTACAGAACGTACCGCCAGAGTTTCTCGGCTCGCCTGCTCCGGCTGAAAAATTATTCAGTTCTGCCTCTTTCAGTTCTGTCATTGTATTGCCTGCAGGATGGCTAAAGTTTCTTCTTTCAACAGGATTTCTTAAATCTTTCATAGTGAATTCTCCTTTCAAAGGTCCAGTAGTGTAGATGCTAATTCTAAATTGAACCCTATTTATCTGCTATCTGAATTTAATATAACACCAATTTTCACTGAAGTTTTTTTCATGTAACAAAATCGAATATTCATGTAATTCTTTATGAATATTCAAGCTATCAGTCATAAATATTCATAGAACAGGTAAATAACAATACAAGAATCCTGCTTGTGATCTAGAAGTCCCGCTTTGTAAGCAAGATTCACGGATTTTCATTCGCACATGGATATGTTATAGTACCTTCAGCAATAAATATGTATACAACAACCAGAGATCAATTTCCTTGTGAAATTTTTGTATTCGGCTAATCCATCCTTGTTTTGGTCAGATACAATTTTTCTCTTCTGATGGTATTCAGCGTATTTATCTGCTGTTTTTAGAGATTTTGGCTTCAAGATGATGTTTTCGATGGCAATACGTGAACATCCAAATTTTTTAAGCACATTTTCTCCGTAATAAAGACTAAACATTTCATATGGACGACAGTTGTTCAGCTTTTTTCTTTTATATGAATTGATATGATCCATCATCAGGTAAATATCTTCTTATATCAGATTACCAAAGCTGCCTCCCCCTGGGTAGGATGCGCTGTATCAATTTATGGTTAACTTCATATGCGCCTTTTTGATATAGATCACTTGGATTATAATTTAATACGTTAGTTCTTTTATAGGGAGCTGCGTCACGCCTCTCAAATTCTTTTGGTTTTGAAAACTCACTCCCATGCGACACCCCCTGTCCACTTTGATTTGTGCTGCTTATAACTAGGACAGTATTTAACCACATGAGGTAAATCAATATTCCTGATGCCAAAAAGCTGAGCATTAACATAATTATTCAAGGTCTTCCCACTGCATATCAGTTCATCAACATAGCACAGATAGATTTGATGAAGTGACTGCCCGTTTTTGACCATATGACTGATGATGATTCAATCGACTGATCATAGATATATCCTCTTCATTGGATAAAATTCCTATTCGGACTTCTGAGGTCACCAAATGTGCTCTTACATGTGTGTCCACCGGATCATAAATGCATTTCAACAGTGTGCATGTCGGAAGCTGGACGCATCCATTACAAACATAGGAAGTATGTTTTGGCAGAACAAACATCCTCTATAAAATTCAGACAGTAAAGTTTGCACTTAGAGCATAAACTGCATTTATACGCAAATGGTTAGGTGCAGTTCGTTCCAGACAATTTTTTTGCTTTGCATGTAATATGAAATTTGCAAGGGTTATAAGGGTATATGGGACGATTGCTTTTCTTATCATAGGAATAATTTTTGGTTTTTCTTGAAATCGTGGTACGGTCCTTTCCCAGTTCTTTTCCGATTGCACTAGGAGGCATTCTTCTGAAGGAGTTGTGCAATAATCATTCAAACTTCATATGATAAAAACTTTGACATGGTGACTCCTTTCTCGCCGCCAGAAGTCAAAAAGTATAACAGAAAAGAGACCAACTATTCAGTCAGTCTCCTTTCGTATGTAAAATAAGTTCATACCTTGCTTTTACATCAATAACTATTCACTTTTCACAATTATCCGAGATAGCAGGTATGGAATCTCGGATTACAATTGAGCATATTCATAGAATACTTTTTCTAACCCTTTGGATATTCAATCATTTTCTTTTAGTAAACATCTTTGACTTTTTCAGGTAATTCTTCATAATTAATTTCTGCCCATGTAATAACACCTCGTATAGGCGCCATTTTTAAGTTAATAAATGCTTTATCTTTTAATACCTTGCTTGTTTCAAAAGTAACATCTTTTGCTTCACCACCATCATTATAAGCAACTAACGAATATTTATAATTCATTGCTCCATGAGGTGCAATCTCTGTTACCCAACGGTTGTCAATCTGAGTGTAATAATCCTCGTTTGTCTTCGTTGTGAGAAACGCTACTGTCATAAATAAAACGGCCAAAATTCCCACTATTAAAATAATACCAGCCTTTTTATATTTGCTCATAAATATTTCCTCTCCTTCCCATTACCATCCTTTTTTTGGAGCTACTCGTTTTGTTTTTTTAATATCTTGATTTTCGAATTTAGGTTTTAAGAACATAAGGGCCACCCCAATTGCGCACATCGCCAAGACACTTATTAAACATAGTCCTGTATGCCATGTAACACCTTCCGCACCATTTCGATATCTGATCAGGCCAAGAGTAGCCGTAACTGGATAGATAGATTGTAATGTTCCATTTACAAACATCCCTATAAACCCGTAGACAAAAGCAATAATAACACCAACGAGAAAACTACCTTTTTTCCTGCTTGTCAGAACAATTATAGGTAACATTGTTAAGTAAAGGAATAAACCTAATAATGCGATTTGAAGTAGACCTATAGGCGCTGTACTTATCTTAAATCCGCCATATCCCATGATAAAGCTAGCTACTACAGTGAAGATAAAGCAGACCGCACCCAAAAGAACAGACAGCATAGCTGAAATGATTAACTTTCCTGCTAGTATCTTTTGGAAAGAAACCGGTATTGTTATTATATTTTTGAGCGTATCATCTGTATATTCACGTGAAATAATATATCCCGTAATCAGTGTAATACACATAGGGAAAATCATTGTAACAAAATTTTTAACAACTTGTTCATACAGAAATTGGAAATCCCATTTCATACCGTCATCTGCTACCGATGTAAATAAGGTAAGTAACACATTAAGAAGCATGAGTGAAATACCAATCCATACAATAAAATATCTTTTTAATTTCATAAATTCGCTTTTCACAATGATAGCCATAATTACTCACTCCTTTTTTTATACAGGTAAATTGCAAGAAATATCGAAATTGCACCAATGGTACACAAGGTAATCAAAAGCTGAGGAGTTGACGGGATCAGCCCCATTTGCTCAAAATGTTGTAAATCATTTACATCATTTACTACCATACGAGACGCCATTTGTTTCGTTCCCCACATCATAATGCTTGGTGTCGGCAAAATATGGACTAATACTTTAGGCAAAGATGTCATTGAGAATGTCGAAAGCAAATTAAACACGCTATAAAACACACATAGCATTATAGAAAATATATACGATTTACTAAAAAAGACAATTAATAAAACCAACGGCAATGCGCTTATAGCAATTAATAATCCATATAATATAGAAAAAAATAGTTTAAATAAAACGTCTGATACTCCCCAGAAAACAAAGCCGCAAATCATGGTTGCTACTGTAGAGGAAACGCAAAATATAACACTCAATACAAATAACACAAAGCATTTTGCCAATACCATTTGTGTGCTTGTTATAGGAATAGTTCTTAAATTTTTATAAGTATCGTTATCTCTTTCCATAAAAAATAGAAGTGCAGCAACTATTCCTAATATGCAGGGAAGAAGTAACAGCATACCAAAACCAATTACTGATTGCCAAAGAGCATCAAATGCAGCTGTTTTCGTTGCGTACTTATCTTGTGCTGTATTTAAATAATAAATAATTGCGGTTAGCGGAATGGGAAACAGAAAAGAGGCCGCCAATACAAGTTGTACAAACATTTTTCTTTTAAGTTTTCTAAACTCGTTTTTCATTAATTTAAGCAATTCCCTCACCTCCAGTGATTTTCTTAAAATAATCTTCTAAGGTATCTTCACATAGATGTACTTGGTGAATATCAATTCCTCTTTCGAAAAGTAACCGATTGATTTTATCAGTTGGTAATGTCGTATCATAAAGATATAAATTATTTCCATCAACCACCTTCATATTTTTATTGTGGAATGTGGTAATAATAATTTGAGCAGCCTGTCGTGCATCAGATACACAAAAATGGATAAACTTCGCATTTTTCGCCTCTAGTTCTTCTAAACTTTCTTCTTCTAACAATTTACCATGATCGATGATTCCAACATCATCTGCCAATAAAGAAATTTCTGATAGAATATGGCTAGAAATCAGTATTGTTTTACCTCTTTCATCACACAATTCTCTTATGAAACTGCGCACCTCTGCAATGCCAATAGGATCAAGTCCATTAATTGGTTCGTCTAATATTAACAACTCTGGATTATGCATAATCGCTAAAGCAATTGCTAAACGTTGTTTCATTCCAAGGGAATATTGTGAAAACAACTTCTTATCCCGGTAAGGTAAATTAACAAGTTCCAGAGCTCCCTTAATATAATTAGAATTTTTTAATCCTCGTAAATCAGCAAAGATTTTTAGATTTTCTGTTGCTGTCAAATTAGGATAAAACCCCGGCGATTCTATCAAACTTCCAATACGTGGCAAAATTTTTTTCTCATTCTCCCGAAGATTTTTTCCAAAAATTTTGATTTTTCCGGTTGTAGGTGTTGTTAATCCTAATAGCATTTTCATTGTAGTCGTTTTGCCTGCACCATTTCTTCCTAACAGTCCATAAATGCGACCTTTTCTTACATGAATATTGAGATTTGAAACACTAGCCTGGTTTCCATACTTTTTAGTCAAATTTTCCGTTTCAATAATAAAATTGTTCATTTTTCTGTTCACCTTTCTTTTAAATTTTATATTTGTTATAAGGATAACATACGCTCCTTGAGTTATCCTTGCGTCAACCTTGAATTATCCTTGAGATTTAACTTCGACAATATACAATAAATATTCTATTTGATATAATAGGACATAAATGATATACATTCTTTTAATGCAAGAGTACTAGGAGAAAGGATATGTAAGCTAATGAGTCAACATTCGATACTTATAGTTGATGATCAAAAAGATTTATGTGAAATGATTAAAACAATATTTGAAAATGCCGGATTTAACAACCTTATTATGGCAAATACTGGCGCACAAGCTCTTCATCTTTGGTCAACACTTCATCCAGACATGATAATACTAGATGTTATGTTACCGGATATAGATGGATTTACTATTCTAAAAGAGATTCGAAAGTCTAGCAGAATTCCAATTTTAATGCTGACCGCCCGTGGAGAGGCAGATAGTAAATTCTTTGGCTTTGAAAACGGTGCCGATGACTATTTAACTAAACCATTTCTTCCTAAAGAACTGCTTCTAAGAGTACAGGCAATAATGAAACGTGCTTATCCCAATCTAAACCATATCATACATTTAGCATCATCAACAGTGGATCTTGATTGTGCTAAGGTTAAATGTGGGGACAAAACTTTTTCTTTAACTGCCAAGGAACTCCTATTATTAAAAAAATTATATGAAAATACAGGAAGAATCGTAACAACAGGTTCTTTATGCCAAGCTATTTGCGGAGATTATTGGGAAGGCTATGAAACTACTCTAGTAACCCATATACGACATTTACGTGAAAAAATTGAAGCTTCACCTTCTAACCCACAATCACTTATTACCGCAAAGGGAATAGGTTATCGTCTATATCTAAAAGGAGAAAAAATATGACACGAACTCAAAATTTTTTTCATAAATATATTCGTTCTACGTTCCGCATTCTTGCTCTTTTTTTATTGGTAAATATTCTTTTAATATGCCTTTTTTTGTTGATATTTTATTTAGAAGGAGCTACCAAATCACAATTTCCTATAGAAAAATTTTCTTCGTTAATCGAGAATAAAAGCAATCAAATAGTAGCTCATGAAGATACCGAAGAATTCTTGAAATCCTTTGATGCATGGTCTATGCTTTTAAACAGCAACGGAGATGTTATATGGGAATGTAGAATGCCACAGCAGCTACCTCTCCATTATTCTGTAACGGATACCGCTATGTTTAGTCGCTGGTATTTAGATGACTATCCCATAAATATATGGGAACGATCTGATGGATTACTTGTAGTAGGATTATCGCCCGATAATGTCACTCAATTTTATACATCATTTAATAAAAAATATTTTGTTATCGGTCTATATGTTATATTAGTTGCTTTTTTAGCAAATATACTTCTGATTATTTTTCTATTTTTACGAAATATTCGCCAAATAGAAAAATCCATTTCCCCAATACTCGATGGTATTCATTTATTATCTGAAGGCTCTTCATTTCAGCTTGATGAAAGTGGGGAATTATTCGAAATCAGGGCAGAACTAAATCGTGCTGGAAAATATCTTATAAAAAAAGACAATACAAGAGCAGATTGGATTAGAGGAATATCTCACGACATACGTACTCCATTATCAATGATTCTTGGTTATTCCAGTGAAATAGAGGACAATCTTGATGTTCCTGAAACAGTTCATAAGCAAGCACATATTATCCGCATACAAAGTGAACATTTAAAAGATTTAGTTGAAAATCTAAATTTAACAACAAAGCTCGAATATTCCATGTACACTATCGGGCATAAAACTATATATCCTGTTGAGCTCGCAAGACAAGTAATTTCTGAGTTTATAAATAATAATCTATCAGACAAATATGAGTTTACTCTTTCCGAATTTCATACGGAAAGGAATCTCCGACTAACAGGAGATTCCTTTCTACTGAATAGAATGTTAACTAACCTTATTCGAAACAGTTGCGTTCATAATCCAAATGGTTGTCATATTACTGTCTCCATTGATCAAGACACAAACTTTTGCATTTTTTCTATTGAAGATACCGGAAAGGGAGTTGATATGTGCACTTTGGAACAACTAAATAAAACTGGCTCTATTCTTAATGCCGATAATACGGAGCATGGGTTAGGTCTAAAAATTGTAAATCAAATTGTTAATTTACATCAGGGGAAAGTTACATTCACAACAAATACACCTCATGGACTAATTGTTAAAATTTCTTTACCCATAAATTTGACAAACATATCCGGGAAATAAAAAATCGGGAGATACCAAAATATATACTCCCTTCTCAAAAGAACGGTAAATATTAAACCTATCATTTGGGAGGGAGTATACTAGAACAAGAAAATATATTTTGTCAAACCATTATTCAAGCTCTATTCGTGTAGCCAAACAAATTGCGTTTCCGGAGACATCACCTCATTATAAATTATGTCTGCCAGCTCTTCCTCTGTTGCCTTATCATTCTCTTCTCCAATTTCTCTTCCTACTGCATTATTATGTAAATCCATATCTCTATGCGCTGTTTTAGGATAACCGTCTGATTCGTTTCCAGTAACATCTTTATCCTCATGAGCTGTTGCGAATAGTTCCGCCTTTTCTTTCCCAATCAATATCGTCATTTCTGCATTCCAAATTCCATGTCGAAAAGCATCACTTCGATTCCCTAGCCCGTTCGTTCCAAACTTGCTCTCGGTTTGTGAAGTTGCTATATTTTTCGCCGTGTTTACCTTTAAGGCATCAAAAGGATAACGAATGCATAGCTTTTTTTCAGAATCTGTAAGGGCATTCCATATATCTATAATTCCCCTTTCAGTTCTAGCATGATTTTGGTCCATAACATTAGAAATCATTTCATCATTAAATTCCGGATGTGTTTCCTTAATACATTGAATTTCATCAATAATTGTACTAAATGCCTCCTGGTCCATACCTCCTAAATCATCTCCAAAGCAGATATTTTCTTCTGCTCGTACTGATACTGGAAATATCATTGTTGCCAATATCAATACCACTATCAATTGTTTCAGATTTTTCTTCATAATAACACCTCCTGTTTTTTTTAGTTTATCACACTAACTAATCCATTATTTTTTCATGTAATTATTACGTATATTCATGTTATTTTTTTGTAAATTCTATAGAGCAAGTTTCGTCTGCGCAACTCAAAACCCACTTAGTGTCTTTTGCTTACTTTGCAAACATGATGGGGATTTTTCTCACCATACCCTTGTCGCAGCACATCATCTCAATATGCTTTTTTGTCTCCTATACAAAATAATCCTTTTTGCGAAGAATCTTCACAAAAAGGATTATCCGTTGACGCTATGAAACAAAAAAGGAAGATGCCTCCACTTCATAAGCAAAACATCTTCCTCTTTATTATTTGCTTCTCCGTACCATTTCTTCTTCCGTCGCCATCTGCAGCATAGTTTTCCCGCCCTTTCTTGCAGTCTCTGCCAACTTTATATGGAGACGATCCAGTACAGAGATACGCTTCCCTGTCTTCCTCAGTTTCAACAACAGATTGCTCATTCGCCCGTCGATCATTTTATAATTCTGTTCTTCCCTGATTCTGCACTCCGCAAATATTCTCCATTTTTATAGGCTTTCATCTAATTTTCCAGCATCAGCTTTTCCTGTTTTATCTCTGATGATTCCTTTTTCTGTGGATGCAGATCCTCCCGAATCTGCTGTTTAACATTTTCATAAAAGCCATCCTCTCTCAAAAAATATTCTCACAGCCACTCTATAGAAAAGAGGTATTCTTATGCCTCTTTTATGAATGATATTTTAGTTTTCCTCTTACAATCACTCTCCACGCAGACCGTGAACTGCAAGTAGAAAGAATCAGTTCCTTTTAACCATCATCTCCAAGTTCATATGCTTCTCCTTTCAAAGTCCTGCTGCCAGCAGAATGATAACCAAGATATCCAATAAGATACATTCTTTTTCATCCTCTGTCTCCAATCGAAAAAAGAGTGGCGGCATACCGAAAAGATCACTGCCGCTCCAACTAATCCCATTTCCTGTAGGTTATGACCCTACAGGATTTCTCTATTTGTTTTTGTTAGGATTTTCTGAACTTCTCTTACCCCTTACTGCTGCGGAGCCGGATAATTTGCAGAATAATTCCAGCCACTACTAAAGTCCCGATGGTCACCGGAACGATCAGCGTGGTATTTTTTCCAGTCTTTACTTCTTCTGAAGCATCCGGTGTTTTCTCGTTGGTAATCTCCTGTATCTCTTTCTCTTCGGTCACTTTTGTTTCTGAGTCCTGATAACTGAAAATAATCTCATTGGACTCCTCATTTGCCACATCCCCCACTAAAGTCCTCGTTTTCTGCCATAATATATGCAATGTTTCCATCTGCTTTTCCGTCCTTATGGGTTGCACTCGATGTCAAATCACTGATTACTGCACCATATTCACAGTTGCCAACTCGGCAACTATTTTCCATTCTTTTCTACGATTAATTCTATATTTGATACAATCAGGAATCTGTCCGGTGTATATTCTTCGTGCAAGGGATGCTCTCTCGATGCAGAAGTATAGATCATGTAAGGAGCTACTGTAGCTTTCTTCCTTCTATCACCTATTTTAATATAACTTTTGAACTTTCTATGCCAAGATATTGAAATCAATATAGCTGACACACTAATATTTATTAGCCCATTCCAATATAGATTGAGCAACTCCATTTATATTTGTATACCAAATATAATGGTTTCCTTCTATAATGTGCAATTCATGATTTCCAGAATTAAAATCCAATTGATCTTGATGCGCAGTTTTCCATGCAGGCATAGCCTGTACATTCTCTGATGATATCAAGGTTAATACTGGAAGTGTGCTGGGAAACTTAATTCCCTTTATAGATTCTAGATTTTCGACCGTATTAAGGATCTCATTCTGGATTGTCTGGTTACTGCTATTGGCATATGCTTTGTAATACTCCTCCATGTCACTTTCTGAATATGTATAACCGACAATATCTGGAAGCTCTGCTCCATATTGGGCAGGATCTGCAGCAATAGCAGTCTCAAATTCTGCAGTGCTATTGAAGGTATTACGAAGTGCATTAAATTCTTCTGTTTCCAACAACATATGTTCTTGTTCCAGTAACAATGCTTCTGATAACTCCTCAGTATAAACAGTATTATCCATTGAAATAATGCCATTTACTTTTTCAGGGTATGCATAAAGGAAATGCAAACCGTATATTCCTGCAATAGAATGTACTAATAATGTACATGTATTTATATCCAGAACATTAATCGCTTCATAGAGTTCACTACTGATATTTTCTATTGTTCGCATGGACTCCGTCGTATCACTAAGGCCATATCCAAATGGTTCTATCACCACTACGTTATATTTCGAATCCAATGCTTCAGCTAATGGCTTAAAGTAAATGTTAGGAGACGGGACTGCCAGTGCCGGCAGCATTACCAGTATTTCCTTGCTTTGATCAGCAAATGTGCCACCATTTTGATCTAATTCACCATATAAAACAACATGCATTTTTTTATTGTCCACCGCAATAAATTTACTAATACTGCATGATTCGTTAGTTGCAGCCTGTACTGATAGATTGAAATTTATGAGTATTATGGCTATTATAAGCATACACGCAATTCTTTTTAAAACACTTGTGCTCAATTTCTTATCCATTACTTCATCCTCCTATTTGGTAATTATCAGATAGATATAAATCCTTTAGATAACTTTTTCCTCGAATTCAAGCAACATATGGGCATATAAAGTGGCAAGAAATTTTCCTGCAGATGGTTTTTCTTTTTTCCACATTCCTAATAGTTTTTCATATTTAGTTTGGTCCCGTTCCCAGCTTCTCAAAATAGCAATTCTTATACTATGCTCAACGGCCCTCCAATCGGTATGATACTGCTTCGCAACTTCTGGATATAACTCTTTTGTCACATGCTGAAGACGTGCCGGATTTTCAAAAACCAGTTCTATAGCAAGCACTATATAATCATATCCTCTGTAGTTTGGGGTTATTCCCATATGTATAAGTATTTTTTTAAGTTCATACTCATAAGAATGATACTTATGCACTTATTAATTCCTCCCCATCTGTACTGTATTTTAAAAAGTAAGACTTCCTCCCGTGACAGTGATTGATCCGGAAGCCTTATTCGTAATATAGAACTTATAATATCCGGTGCTGGGAATGGTGAAGGTGGTTGTATGGCTCTTTGCTGTTCCACTATAAGTCTTCACTTTTGATCCAGAATTTCGTACATATCCCAGTTCAACGCTTGCAGATGATTTTAAATTGACTGTAAATGTAACTTTTGCACCAGAAGGTACATAAAACGCTTGTCCATCATTATCAATAAAATTAACGGTTTTCCCCGCCGCTATAGTCGTTGATGGTATTCCCATTCTATCAAGTATATTCATCCTGATCTCTTGGTCCGTTGAATCTGAGGCATAAACCACATTATGGCTGCTTAGGCTGAACAATAACAACCCTGCTAAAATAACTGACATTAATTTTTTCATAAAACTCACTCTCTTTCGTATTTGATATTTATAATGACTCGGTCACTGCTGATATTTTTAAGATATGGATAATATTTTTTCCCCTCCTTTCCCTTTATTGAGACTGCCGTTTCGTAGTTATTATTCTTTTCAATACAATACGGCTTTCCATCTATGAGATATCCAATCTCAACAGTGCCGGGACCACCATTAGTATTCTCTTGCTCAATCATCAGAGTAATATCGATACTTACATTAGTTTTCATTCCATCATCTTTATTATTCAAAATCAACATGGTCCCATTATCTAAGTACAGTTTATCTTCCTGATAGTTCGTATCAATCTCAAGTATATGTTTTGCAATCGGATTTCCTTGTTCATCACATAAATATCGCTCATCTATAAAGTCTGTTTTTATACTTGTATGGCTGTCTTCACTGGATTCTTCCTCAATGAACCCTGCTTCTGCTTGAAAGACGAACGGATCCGTAGCTCTTCCGCCTGGATTTAAAATAACATTTGCGCCAACACAGCCACATAAAGTACATGCAATCAATCCAGTCCCAATATAGCGTTTCCGCTTCCGTCTTCTCTTTATTTCTAACCTTTCAAATACTATTTTTACAATTTCATCTGGACTGCATTCTTCTGATTCCTGCTCTTGAGTAAGTATTTCTGCAGAGCAGTCCAGCATATCGCTAATCCTTACTTTCATAAGCCTTATTTCCCTCATTGCATAGTAAAGTGCGGAGAGCTTCTCTCCCTCTCCGTAATCTGGTTTTCACTGTCTGGGGATTCATATGCATGATAAGAGCAATTTCATCAACCTTTTTATATTGATAATAATGAAGCAGAAAAATTTTCTGATCTTCAGGCTTTAACTTAGTAAGCAGTTTCTGAATATATTGCTGCTGTTCTTTCTGAAGCAACTGTCTTTCAATACCATCATCAATCAAAATTGCGTTCTCATATAGTTCCAGATCAATATCTTTATTCATTTTCAGATAGTCCTTAGCTTTATTTCGTGCAATTTCCCCTATATAAGCTTTGAGGCTGCTATATTGCACATAGTCTATTCTTTCCGATGTCTTCCATAAAGAAATAAACGTATCTGCCACAAGTTCTTCAATATCTTCTACTGTGGCCCTTGAATTTAGTATTTCTTTAATAATCGTACTAACATATGCAGTATACCGTTGTATTGTTTCCTGCAGTGCTTTTTCATTTTTATTCTTTAATTTTTTTAATAGTGCTCTTTCATCCATCCGTAAAAATCCCAGTATTTTCCATTTTTCTTTCAATACGAAGAATCTGGAATTTTGGTTTCAATATACATGAGATTTTCTTTAATTA
>ERZ1643247.356-NODE-356-length-56862-cov-42.777228_pt1 | contig 56862 bp, 46 predicted proteins | sample MGYA00579264_ERZ1643247 | MGnify/ENA primary metagenome ERZ1643247 (study PRJEB29033, sample SAMEA4952262) | chicken gut metagenome | biome: Broiler Chicken; feature: Gastrointestinal Tract; material: Caecum | place: Ireland | collected 2018 | study: Broiler... | reverse complement strand
TCGTTCCGGACTGTACTTATGCGGTATTTGAGTGTAAAGGCAAGATACCGTTTTCCGTACAAGACATGACAAGGCGGCTATACGGCGAATGGCTGCCGAACTCCGGCTACGAATGGGCAAATGCTCCCGATATTGAAAGGTACTTTGACGGCGATCCGTCGAGCGACGACTATATTTGCGAATTATGGTTGCCCATTCAGCCAAAGCAAACAGAGGCAAAGTAACATGTATCATTGGAGATGAAAAGGCTCACCCTGCCAAATCGGCTCAAAAACGTGTTTTGAAAAATATAAAAATAATAGACATATCAATATGATATGGCTATTATTTAATGACGGCACAGTGACCAAATTAAAATTCAAACGTGATAGGGTAGTACTGAGCGGGGCCGATCTCCTCGTCAGAAGAAAGCCTTCCCTCAAACCATTCTCCTATGAGTGTTAAAGCCTCGCAAAAATCACGGCTTCGCTTGCGAAGTATAGCGGGCCTATACTTCTATTGAAGTTATACTGAAAACTATTTAGTATTTGTCGGCTGATTACTTATAGTTTTTGCTCGCTTTATGTCAAGCAGCCAAAGCACGATTGCCGCGGCCGTCGTCAGTATGATTCCTAAAATTAGTATCCAGTTCAATTTTAATACGAATGACGACAACATCACATTGACAAAACCGTGGAAGAGCATACACAGCGGCAGGCATTTAGACCGCTCATAGATTATGCCAAGCCAGAAGCAGAGGAATATACCGAGTGTAGCCTGTACCCAAAAGGGCATCGACTGGTTTGGGTGACCTTCTATAAACCAAAGCGGTAAATGCCATAATGCCCATATTACGCCACACGCGAGTGCGGCAAGCGGAAATGTTATTTTCTTTGACAATATGGGCTGTAAAATGCCCCGCCAGCCAAGCTCTTCCTCTCCACCGTAGATGAAGGTTGAGCCAAGCAAGGTAATCATAAAATTTAGCGCTGTCATTTGCGGATTCCATTCCATAGAAGAGAGTCCTACAGTAAGTGTAACAAGGGCAACGAACAGAAGAAAAATCCAAAGGCCGTGTTTTTTATACGAAAACAAAAATTCTTTTAATGAACACAAATATGGCCTGCCACCAATGCAGAGCAATGCGGAAATAGACGGACCGAAATTGCCGATAATGTATAGAATGGTCGGCAATACGTCACCATATACCAAATCGGTATATGCCACAAGCGCGGCAACGCCCCACCAACAGGCGTAAGTTATGGCGAATGTAATGATCAGATACTTCACTGCCGTTTTTATATTCATATAATCATTATAGCATAGCAAAAGAGTGAAGTCATCTATATAGGATGATAAAATAGGATAATAAAAAAGAAATAATCCGAACGCTCCGCCGATTAAAATCGGTTTGAGGTTCGGATTATACTCGCTTGGCGCAGAAGGCGGGATTTGAACCCGCGCTACGGTTTCCCGTACTACTCCCTTAGCAGGGGAGCCCCTTGAGCCACTTGGGTACTTCTGCACGGCCGGCTCTTGCTTCCATGCCAAATTATAATACCATAAATTTGCTGAAAAGTCAAAGTATTTCTGTACCTTTTCTATAAACTTTTGTCTTTTATCGTACGAAGCATGCTTATACGGATACCTGCGCTATTTTATGCCTATAGATAGGCAGATCGACTGAAACTTTCACCGAAGTATTGCAAGCCCGTTCTTTTTATGGTACAATAGGGGAAGAAGGGAGGAAATGTTATGAATATTTGGCACGATATCGATCCGAAGCGCATTCAGGCTGAAAATTTTATGTGCTATATCGAGATCCAAAAGGGTTCAAAGAGCAAGTACGAATTGGATAAAGAGACGGGCGTCCTGCGGTTGGACCGCGTCCTGTATACTTCTACGGTATATCCTGCAAGCTACGGTTTTATCCCTCGTACATTGGCAGACGACGGCGACCCGCTCGATGTGCTCGTCCTGTGCAGCGAGCCGATCCTGCCGGCTACATTGGTGCAGTGTTATCCGATCGGCGTCATCAATATGGTCGATGACGGCAAGATGGACGAAAAGGTCATCGCCATTCCTTTCCGTGAACCGATGTACAATATCTATAAAGATATTTCACAGCTGCCGCACCATATCTTTGACGAGATGATGCATTTTTTCGAGGTATACAAGGTCCTCGAGCATAAAAAGACCTCCGTCAAGGAGATCATGGGGCGGGACAGCGCCGTGCGCGTCGTGCACAAGAGCATCGACCTCTATAACAGTGAGGTCGCCGGTAAACGCGATTAAAACTTTTCGTGCTTGTTTGCATTCTATAAGCATTTTAGGAGAAAAAGGGGATGGCAGAAAAGGAATCGAAAAAACTTCTTATCGTCGTCGATATGCAGACAGATTTTATTACCGGCGTACTGGGTACGCCCGAAGCGGCTGCTGTTTTGCCCAATGTGCGAGCCCGGGTTGCGGTTGCCCGCGCAGGAGGGGAGAGGGTCGTCTTTACGCGCGACACGCATGAGCCGGATTATCTTTCTACACAGGAAGGAAAGCGCCTTCCCGTGCCGCATTGTATCCGCGGGGAGGCGGGCTGGCAGATCGCCGCAGGGTTGGTGACAGAAGGGGATCTTTGTTTTGACAAGCCGTGTTTCGGTTCTGTCCTGCTCGCGCAATATGCGGCGGAACAAAAGTTTGCTGAGGCCGAACTGATCGGCGTATGTACGGATATCTGCGTCATCTCCAATGCGCTTTTGTTAAAGGCTTTTTGTCCGGAGATGCGCGTCTGCGTGCGTGCGGACTGCTGCGCGGGCGTTACGCCGGCTGCACACGAGACGGCGCTCGCCGCCATGCGCGCCTGCCAGGTGGATATTTTATAACGAGAATGTTCGTTGTGTTGAAGGAGCTTAGATTCCGCATCCGTTGTTGTTCGAAAGGGCAAAGCAGAAGAGCCTATAAAAGATTTACAGAGGGGGCGCCCGCTTTGCGGGCGCCCCCTAAAAATGTTGCTATGCAGTTATACTATTCGTCAGGGGATCTGGCCGTCAGAGATGCACTGCATCGCCCGTACGACGCCGTTTTCCGCGTTTGAATGGATCGCCCGCCCGATGCGACGTTTGAGGGGCGGATAGGCGTTTCCCGTTACATATGGGTGTCCGCATTCGAGGAGCATTTCATAATCGTTCATGTGGTCGCCGAAGGCGGCGCATTCCTCGCGCGCGAGCGAGAAACGTTCGCGCAAAAAGCGCATGGCATTTCCTTTATTGGCTTCCGCAACCGAAATATCCAGCCAAGTTTCGCCGGATTGAATGACGCGGAGCCCGGGCAGCGCTTGCGGCAGGGTAAGCATGGCGTTGTTTTCCGGGCCGAGTTCGTCATATACGGCGATCTTGCACACGCGTTCCGCTTCGGCAACTTCGTGCAAAGGGCGGCGGGCATTGGAAATATAAGAAGCCTGTACGAGCGGCAAAAATTCGCCCTGCCCCGTTTCGTCGTAATAGGCGCAGTTCGGCGTACACAGCAGCGGCAGGGTGTGCGGGATGGCTGAAACACATTCCAGCGCATGGATGGTATCGCCGGGCGGGATGGTCACGCTGCGCAGTATTTCGCCGCGGTAGGACAGGATAGCGCCGTTTTCTGCCATAAATAGGATCTTGTCGGCGACGGGCGCAAACATCGATGTCAGCGCCGTCAGCTGCCTGCCGCTTGCGGCGCAAAACAGGATCCCCTGTTTGTGTAATTTTTCAATGGCGGTAAAGGTGCCGGCCGGCAGGTTTCCCGCCGGGTCGAGCAGCGTTCCGTCCAAATCGCTGGCGATCAATCGGATCATGGGTATCTGTTTTTCTTTTTGTTCGTTACATGAGGGGGGCAAAGTAGCGCAGGATGGCGCGGCAAAGAGCTTTCAGCCAGTTGTCCTTGAGCTTGGGAGTGATCAATGCACTCTTTTCGCACGCATCGAGGAAGTCCCGTTCGATCGCGCCGCTCATCACTTCGTCAAAGAACATCATGTTGTTTTCAAAGTGCAGGTAAAAGCTGCGGAAGTCGATGTTCGATGATCCGATTACGCAATATTTTCCGTCCGCGACGATGCTCTTTGCGTGCACAAATCCGGGCGTATAGCGATACACCTTGATGCCCTGCTTTGTCAATTGCACGGCAAAAGCCTTCGTTACGGCAAATACATATTTTTTGTCCGGGATGTGCGGTACTAAAATGCGCACGTCTACGCCCGAACGCGCCGCCGTGATGAGTGCCCGCTTCATCTCTTCATCCGGGATGAGATAGGGTGTGTAAATATATACGTATTTTTTCGCGTTGTAGATGAGGCGCAGGTACAGGTCCTCGCACAGGTTTCGGTCTCCGTCAAAAGGGGAGTCGCCGAAGCACAGGCAGGGCTTGCCCGAGGGCGCTTGCGAAAGGTAGCGGGATGTATCCGCTTCCTCGCCTTTCAGGGCCCACGTCTGCAAAAAGAGGGCCGTCATGTTCTGTACCGCGCGCCCTTCAAACAGCAGTCCTGTATCCTTCCAGTGTCCGAAGGGATGTGTTTCGTTGATATATTCGTCGGCGAGGTTGATCCCGCCCGTAAAGGCGACTCTGCCGTCGATGACGGCGATCTTTCGGTGTGTCCGGTTGTTTTGCGCTACGTCCAATACGGGGCGGAAGCGATTGAAGCAGAGGCAGGGGATGCCCTCCTTTTCCAGCATCTCCGCGTAGTTGGTCGGCACCTTGAACATGGAGCCGATGTCGTCATAGATGACGCGTACGTCCAGCCCCTCCTTGCGTTTTCGGCGCAGGATGTCCAGTACTTCTCCCCAAAATTTGCCCTTGGCAATGATGAAATATTCGAGGAAGATATATTGTTCCGCCTTTTGCAGTTCTTCGAGCAGCCGCTTTTCGTATTCTTCCCCCGTCGCAAAATATTCGACGTGTGTATAGTCTGTTGCCGGCAGACCGCCCTGTGCGGCGATGTATGTCGCGCACTGGCGTGTAAATTCGTCGGCGTTGTCAAAAGAAGGGGGCAGCTTGTCCGCATCGGCGTACAGCGGATCTTCTATGACGCTCCCGTCCGCGCGCAGTTTTTTCAGCTTGCGCCGCGGCTTGGGCCGCGCCCGCAGCAACAGATAGAAGATGGCGCCGACGGGCGGAAGCAGCAGGATTAGCACGATCCATGCGATCTTATAATCCGCATTCATGTCCGTGTTGATGATATAGATGGTCAGCACGGCGTCAATTATGAGGATGGCGGCGCCGCACACGATGGCGGCGATCACGTTGTAGATCGAAAGCAGGATGATCGCCGTCGGCAAAAGCGCCACTTCGATCAGTAACAAAAAGCAGACGAGCATGAATTTGCTCGTCAGCAGTCTCCATAGTTTTTTCAGCCGCATGCTTTTCTCCTCGGGTAAAGGTGCCCGTTCAGATCATGTTGACGATGGTATAGGGCACGTGCTTTCCCGCATCTTTTTTTGCGGCGGCTTGGTCGAACAGTTTTGCAATGTCTGCGACCGGCCGCACGTCCTTGCAGAAGGGCGCGAGGTTGACCGCCTTATTGACGATGCGGTTGATCGCCGTCGCGTTATTCGAGTAATCGTTGGTAACGGCGGTCACGGTCAGCCGCTTTTCCAGCGCCGGTTTGACTGCCACGGAGACGTCCGGGAAGTCGAATCCCGTATAGATCACCGTTCCGTCCGTTGCCGTGTAGGTAAAGGGGAGGGAGGGGGACAGGTCACTTCCGCTGCAATATACGCTGTCTTTGGCGAGCCTTCCGCCGGTGATGCGGCAGATATTTTCTTCCATGGCCTCGTCCGCGCGTACCGTGTAATAGATGCCGCACTGCGACGCGATCGCGAGCGAATCGTCGTCCGCGTCGATAAAAATGGGTACGGCCTGATGATAGATGAGAAGCTGGCAGAGGATATTCCCGATCTCCCGCCCGCCAAACACGGCGATGTGGTCGCCTTTGTTCACGTTCAGCCTGTCAATGACTGCCTCACACAGCGACACGATGCCGATAAACAGGGCTTCATTGTCCGAAACGGAGAGCGGAAGGGGCGAGAGGTTTGTCTCGTCCGTCACGACAAAATCGCGCAGATATCCCTCGCAGGCCGTTCCGGCAGCGCGCATGGAAGCGCAGCTTTCGGGGTCGCCTGCGCGGCAGCGCGCGCATTCGCCGCAGGGGATCACGTCGTGTATGTACACGCGCGTATTCTTCTCCGTTCTCAGGCATCCTTTGCCCGCCTCGGCGACGGCGCCCACGGCAAACCGCCCGGGCACGATCGGATACTTCGGCCGCGGCACGCCGATATAGGCGCGCGCTTCATTGTCAGAAAACAGCAGTTTGGTCACTTTGACCTTCGCCTGCGTTTCCGTGGTGATGTTGTCGGGCCGTTCCTCTGCCGTCAGTACTTTGGGGGAAAGGATCTTCCAGATCTTCATAAAACTCCTTTGGAGCATGCCGTTTCGCAGCAACGAGGCAACATCCTCCGCATTCTGTGTCCATTATAAATCAACTTGCTAAAATTTGCAAGCGAAAAGAGGGCGAAAACTTTGTTCCTCCGCGATCGGCGGGAAAAATACATCTCTTTTTTGTGCAAAATGCTGAATAAATTTGCAGCTTTTCGCAAAAAACGGGCGCTTTTATGCCGAATTGCGAAAAAGTGGATTTTTTTCGCAAAGGGGCACGATTTGATTTGACTTGCGGGCGAAAATAATATATAATAAGTCAGCATCTTGATGAAAGAAAGTAAGCACGGAGAGGTGAAAGCATGAAACCCGATATACATCCCGATTATCATGAGGTCACGGTGACCTGTGCGTGCGGGGCAACGTTCAAGACCGGCACGACCAAGAAAGGAGATACGCTGAAAGTGGATATCTGCAGCAAATGCCATCCCTTTTTCACAGGCAGACAGAAACTCGTAGATACAGGCGGCCGAGTCGACAAGTTCAAAAAAAGATACGGAATTTAGTATTTGTGTTTCAGCTCTGAGGTTTGCTTGGGGCTGATTTTCTTTTTTTGCGGCAATTTTCGGACAGGCGTGGAGGCGTTATGGGCAAAAAGAAGGAGAACAGGACATACATCGGCGGGCAGGCAGTGCTCGAAGGGGTCATGATGCGCGGCAAAACGGCGTATGCCACCGCCGTGCGCGATCCGGAGGGGCACATTCAAGTGGAGAGCCGCCGCCTCAATACGTCCAAGGCAATGAAGCGCGTCAACAAGATCCCGCTCGTGCGCGGAGTGGTCAGCTTTGTGTCTTCCCTTGTTACGGGCTCGAAGATCCTGATGCGCAGCGCCGCCGTGTACGGCGACGAGGGCGAACCTTCTAAATTTGAAAAGTGGTGTCAGGAAAAGCTGCATCTGAACGTGATGTCCGCCGTCTCTTTCGTGGCAACGCTGATCGGCGTTTTGCTCGCCGTCGGCCTGTTCGTCGCGTTGCCCATGTTTTTGTCCAACCTCTTTTTTCCGGAAGAGACGGGCCTGCGTTACGGCATCGGCTACAATCTCGTGCAGGGCGGCCTGCGCCTGCTCATCTTTCTCATCTATATCGTCGCCATCACGGCGATGAAGGATATCCGCCGCGTGTTCATGTATCACGGCGCCGAACATAAGACGATCACCTGCTTTGAGCGCGGCATGGAGCTTACGCCCGAAAATGCGAAGACATGCTCCCGCCTGCATGACCGCTGCGGTACGACGTTCCTCTTTCTCGTCATGGCGATCAGCATCGTCGTTTTTTCCGTCGTCAACTGGATCTGCGACGCTTACCTGAATCTCTTTGTTTACAATGAAGTCGCCAACTATTTTATCCAATTTGCGATAAAAATACTGTTCCTGCCGCTCGTGGCGGGGATCTCGTACGAAGTTCTGAAACTGCTCGCCAAGTCGCAGAGCAAGTGGCTGATCCCGCTGAAGGCTCCCGGTTTTGCGCTGCAGCTTCTGACGACCCGCGAGCCGACGGAGGATATGCTCGAAGTGGCGATCGCCGCATTCCGAAAGGTCGCCGCGCTGGATGCCGATCCTTCGATGCCGGAGGAGAGCTTTGTCGTCTCCCGCACGGTCAAAAATTATGTGCAGGAGCTGAAGGAACGGTTTGCCGAGAAGGACATCGATGCGAGCGATGCCGAGTGGCTGGTCTCTCTGCGATCGGGCGTCCCGCGCAGCGAGCTGGCCTCGTCCGACAAATTGCTCGTCCCCAGCGCGGTGCGCGCGCTGGATGCGCTTGCAGAAGAGCGGCTCAAAGGGCGGCCCCTTTGGTATATCCTCGGCAGTACCGATTTTTACGGCTGCGAGATCAAGACAGACGAGCGGGCACTCATCCCCCGGCCGGAAACGGAACTTTTGGCGGAGCTCGCCGTCAAAGCGGCAAAGGAAGGGGACGCTCTCCTCGATATGTGTACGGGCAGCGGCTGCATCGCCGTCGCCCTCGCAAAATATTGTGCCGATCGGCACGTTTCGGTCACGGCGGCGGACAAGAGCACAGAGGCGCTCGCGCTGGCAGCGGAGAACGCCGCAGCGAACGGCGCGGAAGTAAGGCTGCTCGAGAGCGATCTGTTTGCTTCCGTTGAGGGAACTTTCGATATTATTGTGTGCAATCCGCCGTATGTTAAGCGTGGCGATCTCGCCGACTTGCAGAGAGAAGTGCGCGATTACGAGCCGCTCTCCGCGTTGGACGGCGGCGAGGACGGGCTGGATTTTTACCGCCGCCTCACGGCAGAGGCGCCCGCTCATTTGAAGGAAGGGGGGATGCTGCTTGTCGAGTGCGGTGCGGGACAGGCCCGGGACGTCGCACAGCTGTTCTGTTCCTTCGCGCGCGTCTCCATCATCCGCGATTATGCGGGCATCGAGCGCTTTGTCCGCGCGGTCGTACAGCCGAAGACGGCCGCGGCGGACGAGAGGACTTCTTCCAAAGGAGAAGCTGAGTAATACGGTAGGGCGGCATGTTCAAAAAATTAGACGATATTTTAGAGAAATATAATAAACTGTCCGCCGAGATGGCGGATCCCGCCGTCATTGCACAGACGGATCGGTGGACGCAGTGTGCCAGAGAGCATGCGGACATCGCGGAGACGGCGGAAAAATATCTCGAATACAAGAAGGTCGAGCGGGAGATGGAGGAGGACTTCGCCGCCGCAGAGGCGGAGGAGGACCGCGAGATGAAGGACCTGCTCACGCAGGAGGGGTATGCCTGCAAGGAAAAGCTGGCCGATATCCGCGCCGAGCTGCGCGTTCTGCTCCTCCCCAAAGACAAAAACGACGAGCGCAACGTCGTGATGGAGATCCGCGGCGGGGCGGGCGGCGAGGAAGCCAGTTTGTTTGCCGCCGACCTGTACAATATGTATTGCCGCTATGCCGAGTCCGTGCGCTGGAAAACGGAGATCATCGACCTGAACGAAACGGAGCTGGGCGGCATGAAGGAGGTCGTGTTCTCCGTTTCCGGCAAGGGTGTTTACAGTAAACTCAAATACGAGAGCGGCGTGCATCGCGTCCAGCGCGTCCCCGAAACGGAGTCGCAGGGCAGGGTGCATACTTCCACCGTTACCGTCGCCGTCCTCCCCGAGGCGGAAGACGTCGAAGTCCAGATCAACGACAAGGATCTCAAGATCGATACCTACCGCTCGGGCGGAGCGGGCGGTCAGCACATTAATAAAACGGAGAGCTGCATCCGCATCACCCACCTGCCCACCGGCATCGTCGTCACTTGTCAGGACGAGCGCTCGCAGATCAAGAACCGCGAAAAGGCGATGAAGGTTCTGAAGAGCCGCCTGTACGATTACTATAATTCCCGCTATCAGAGCGATTATGCGGAAAATCGCAAGAGCCAGATCGGCACGGGCGACCGCAGCGAGCGGATCCGCACGTATAATTTCCCGCAGAACCGCGTTACCGATCACCGCATCGGGCTCACGCTGTATTCGCTGGACAGCTTTATGCTGGGCGATATCGGGCCGATGCTGGAGGCGCTCGCCATTGCAGACCGCGAAGCGCAGCTCACTTCCGAAGAGGAGCTCTGAGCTCATAAACCGAGCCATTTCCCCGCCGTCGCGCCCCGGACGAGGCCGACCGACGAGTTTGGATGCGATAATATTCTATTTTACGAGGTATACGTATGAATATCACCAAGCGAATTTCTTCCATTTCCCCCTCATTGACCCTTGCGATCACCGCCAAAGCAAAGGCGATGAAGGCGGAAGGCAAATCGGTCATCGGCTTCGGCGCCGGCGAGCCGGATTTCAATACGCCGCAGCACATCATCGACGCAGCCAAAAAGGCTTTGGACGAGGGCTGCACCAAATATACGCCCTCTTCCGGGCTGCCCGCGCTGCGCAAAAAGATCGCAGACAAATTTCTTTCGGAACAGGGGCTTTCCTACGATCCCTCGCAGATCATCGTCTCTTCGGGCGCAAAGCATTCCATTTTTAATGCGATGTTCGCGCTGGTCGAGGAAGGCGACGAGGTCATTATTCCCGCTCCGTACTGGTTGACCTATCCGGAGGTCGTCAAGGTCTGCGGCGGCAAGAGCGTGTTTGTCGAGGGACACAAAGAAAATCACTTTAAAGTCACTCCGGAGGATATCCGCCGGGCCATCACGCCCAGGACCAAGATGCTCATCTTCAACTCCCCGTCCAACCCGACGGGCAGCGTCTATACCGAAGAGGAGATCCGCGCCATCGGCGCGGTGGTCGAAGAGGCGGGCATTTGGGTGCTCTCCGACGAGATCTACAGCAAGCTCATCTATGACGGCGTCAAGCACTTTTCGATGGCGCAGGTCAGCGAGAAGCTCAAAGAGAAGACGGTCATCGTCAACGGCGTATCCAAAACATATGCGATGACCGGCTGGCGAATCGGCTGGCTGGCCGCCCCGAAGGAAGTCGCCAAGGCGATCGATTCTTTCCAGAGTCATGCCACGAGCAACCCCGCCAGCGTCTCGCAGTACGCGACCCTCGCCGCGTTGGACGGCAGCGAGGATGAATTGAACAAGATGCGCGAGATCTTCAATGACCGCCGCAAATATATGATCGAGCGGATCCGCGCCATCGACGGCCTCAGCTGTATCGAGCCGGACGGCGCTTTCTATATCATGCTCGTCGTAGATAAGCTGTACGGCAAGCGCTATAACGGCCGCAAGATCGGCGGGTCGCTGGATATCGCGGACATGCTGCTTGAAAAGGGCGTCGCGGTCGTTCCCGGCATCGCTTTCGGCGACGATGAGTGCGTGCGCCTTTCCTATGCGATCTCCAAGGAAGATATCGCGACCGGTCTCGACCGCATCGAAGCGTTTGTCAAGGAGGTCTTTTGATCGGTGATCTATTTTGACAAGGGAAAAAACCTCCTCGAAGAGGATAAATATCATTATCAATTGCAGGACGTGCCCGAGCCCGAGCTGTTCCGGGATCTGTATCCGTACGATGAGATCCCGAAGGTCGTGTTTAATTACCGCCATGTGCCGATGGACATGCCTGCCGAGATCTGGATCACGGATACGACCTTCCGCGACGGACAGCAATCCACTTCGCCCTTCACCGTCAAGCAGATCGTCGATCTGTTCAAACTGATGTCGCGGCTGGGCGGGCCGAACGGGCTCATTCGCCAGAGCGAATTTTTCCTCTACAGCGAAAAGGATCGCCGCGCCCTCAAGGAGTGCCAGGACCTCGGGCTGAAATTTCCCGAGATCACGACGTGGATCCGCGCCAACGAAAAGGACTTTGAGCTCGTCAAAGAGGCGGGCGTTGCGGAAACGGGTATTCTCGTCAGCTGCAGCGACTATCATATCTTCAAGAAGATGAACCTCACCCGCGCGCAGGCGATGGATAAGTATCTCGGTATCGTCAAGAGCGCGCTCTCGCACGGCATCAAGCCGCGCTGCCATTTTGAGGATATCACCCGCGCCGACTTTTATGGTTTCGTCGTGCCTTTCGCCAACGAGTTGATGAAGCTCTCGCGCGAGAGCGGTATCCCCATTAAGATCCGCATGTGCGATACGATGGGATTCGGCGTCAATTATCCCGGAACGAGCGTCCCGCGCAGCGTGCAGGGGATTGTCTACGGCCTGCATCACCATGCAGAGGTCCCCAGTGAATTGCTCGAATGGCACGGTCATAACGATTTCTATAAAGTCGTTACCAACGCGGCGACGGCATGGCTGTATGGCGCGAGTTCGGTCAACTGCTCGCTGCTCGGGATCGGCGAGCGCACGGGGAACTGCCCGCTCGAAGCGATGGCCATCGAGTATGCTTCTCTGCGCGGCACGGACGGCGGCATGGATTTTACCGCCATTACCGATATCGCGCGCTATTTCGAGGACGAGCTCGGCTACATCATTCCGCCCAACACGCCGTTCGTCGGGCGTTCTTTCAACGCGACGCGCGCCGGCATCCATGCGGACGGAATGCTCAAAGATCCGGAGATCTACAATATCTTCGATACCGCCAAGATCCTCGGCCGCCCCGCGCGCGTTTCCATCAACAATGCGAGCGGCCTCGCGGGCATCGCATATTGGATCAACGATTATTATTCCCTGCCCGAAGAGCACCGCATCGACAAGCGCGACGAGCTGGTCGTGCAGATGAAGGAGCAGATCGACGCGGAATACGCGGCGGGGCGCAACAGCATCATGGGCGATGACGAGCTCGACAACATGATCCGCCAGCTCGACCGCGCCCGCCATCGCGAATTTGTCGCATTCGGCGGCTCCAAATGATCGGGTTCACGGCCTTTTTTTGAAAATTTTTCAAAAATTTTTCAAAAAGGTATTGAAAGTCGCACGGAAAAAGTGTACAATAGAAGCACCAAAAAGTTTTTGACGGAGGTTCTCATGATCAAGATTATTTATGGCCCCAAAGGTACCGGCAAAACGAAGATCGTCATCGACGAGGCAAACAGCAAAGTTGCAACCGCCAAAGGGCATCTGATCTTCATAACCAATACCAAGCGCTACATGTATGACCTTCAAAGAGATATCCGCGTGATCGACACGAGCGATTACCAGATCGCGGGCGAGGAAGCTCTGTGCGGTTTTGTCAAGGGCGTCGTTGCGGCCAATAACGACAACGAATACCTGTTCATCGACGGAGCGGCGCGCATTGCGGGCAAGGACATCAAGGATATGGCGGCTTTCTACTATATGCTCGATCGCCTGTCGGCCAGCAATGACCTCACCATCTATGTGACCTGCAGCTGCACAAAGGAAGAGCTGCCCGATTTTGTAGCGAAATACCTGTAAAAAATCGATAAGTCAGTGGAGTTCGCCCTCCCCGCAGGGGGAGGGCGGCTTCCGAATGTTCGCATTTTCCGCCCGTAGGGCGCAGTGCACCGATCAGATGGATCAAGGAGAACAGCATGAAATTTATCAGTACGCGCGGGGGAGAATGCGTGACGGGCGCTCAGGCGATTGCACAGGGCATCGCAAAGGACGGGGGCCTGTTTGTGCCGGAAGTTTTTCCTTCCGTTTCGGCGGAGGAATTGCAGGCGATGGTGCCGATGAGCTACGCTGAGCGCGCGGCGACGGTGCTGCACAAATTTTTGGATGATTACGACTTTGATGAATTGAAGGCCGCCTGCGAAAAGGCGTATGCGCAGTTTGAAGAAGGGGACGCGGCGCCGCTCGTGCGCATCGACGCGGGGCTGTACATGCTCGAACTCTTCCACGGGCCGACGTGCGCTTTCAAAGATATGGCGCTCACTTTGCTGCCCTATTTGCTGCGCAAGGGCTGTGACCTGTGCGGCATCGAGGAAGAGGTGCTCATCCTCGTCGCGACCAGCGGCGATACGGGCAAAGCGGCGCTCGAAGGCTTTAAGGATGCGCCCGGCGTCAAGATCATGGTCTTTTATCCGAGTGACGGCGTCAGCAAGATGCAAAAGCTGCAGATGGCGACGCAGGAGGGCAAAAACGTCAACGTCCTCGCCGTGCGCGGAAACTTTGACGAGTGTCAGTCTGCCGTCAAAAGGATTTTTACGAGCGAGTCGTGCAAGGCCGAATTGCTGCAAAAGGGCATCGTCCTCTCTTCGGCAAACTCCATCAACTTCGGCCGCCTCGCCCCGCAGATCGCTTATTATTTCTCAGCCTATCTCGATCTCGTCTCTTCCGATCAGATCGAAATGGGAGACCGCGTGAACTTTGCCGTTCCGACGGGAAATTTCGGCAATATCCTTGCGGCTTATTACGCCATGCGCATGGGGCTGCCCATCGGAAAGCTCGTCTGCGCATCCAACAAGAATAATATTCTCACCGATTTTATCCGTACCGGCGTCTATGATAAGCGGCGCGATTTTTATAAGACGATGTCCCCCTCGATGGACATCCTTATTTCCAGCAATCTCGAACGCCTCCTGTTTGAGATCTCCGGCCGCGATGCGGCGCGCGTACGCGCGCTGATGGATGCGCTTTCCAAAGAGGGCGTATATTCCCTTTCCGATGCGGAGCGCGAAAAGGTGCAGGCACTGTTCTACGGCGATTTCTGCGGGGAAGACGAGACGGTAGAGACCATCTACGAGTTCTTTGAAGAGTATCAGTATCCGATGGATACACACACGGCCTGCGCGAAGTATGCGGCGGATAATTACCGCGCCAAGAACGAAAAGGACCATGCACCCATGGTCATCGTCTGCACGGCCAGCCCTTATAAATTCCCGCAGGACGTCATGTACGCGATCACCGGAAATGACATCAAGGACAGTTTCAAGGCGATCAAACACCTCAACATTGCCACGGCGATGAAGGTGCCCAAGAGCCTCGCCAAACTGCGCGACAAGCCCGTTCGTTTTACGGCTGTATCCGATAAGGACAAGCTGTATTCCGAAGTGCTGAAGTTTGTCGACCGGAAGTAAGAGTCGGCCTCCTGCGTTGTGCGGAGATCCGATGCAAAGTGCATTCCTTTCAAAAGATTGATTTGCAGGATTTTAGCGCTCCCCCTCGGTTTTTCGACGGGAGCGCCTTTTTTGAAACCGAGCGGACAACGGCGGGAATTTTTTGAGGAAGTTCAAATAAATTTGCATCCGATTTCATTGACAAAAGCGCGCGTATCGTATATACTATAACTATCAGAAAAAATCGTGTGCACACAATATATTGTGTAAACGACAGATGGCTTTTCGCAACTGGTGGTATAGCAGGGAACTGCAGGGGAGCGATGGGCCGAAAAACGCCGACCACCTGGGCAGCTAATTCTTCGGGCTGCGCAGGTTTTTTTATTTTTGAAAGCGGAGGAACAGGAACATGAGCAGACAATTTGCACCCGGCGCATACGAGCACACCATCGACGTGCGCAATTTTATCCAGACCAATTATACCCCGTACGAAGGCGGGGCGGACTTCCTGTGCCCGCCCACTGCGCGCACGCGCGCGCTCATGGACGAGGTCAACGCGCTCTTAAAGAAGGAGACGGAAAAGGGCGGCGTCCTCGACATCGACACCGACCGGGTCTCTTCGCTGTTGACGTATCCGGCCGGCTATATCGACAGGGAAAAGGAGATCATTGTCGGGCTGCAGACGGATGCGCCCCTCAAGCGCGGCGTCAACCCTTTCGGCGGCATCCGTATGGCGCGCCAGGCGTGCGAGGCGTACGGTTATAAACTTTCCGATCTCGTCGAAACAGAATTTTCCTATAAGACGACCCACAACGATGCCGTCTTCCACGTCTATACCGATGAGATGAAGGCGGTGCGCCATGCAGGGCTTTTGACGGGGCTGCCCGATGCCTACGGCCGCGGCCGCATCATCGGCGATTACCGCAGGGTCGCGCTGTATGGCGTCGATCGCCTGATTGAGGAAAAAAAGAAGGATAAGCGCGCTTACGGAGAGCGGCCGATGGACGAGGCGAACATTCGTACCCTCGAAGAGCTGTACAAGCAGATCGACTTTTTGCAGAAGCTCAAGGATATGGCGCTCCTGTACGGCATAGACATCTCTGCCCCCGCGCAGAATGCGAAGGAGGCCATCCAGTGGACTTACTTTGCCTATCTTGCCGCGATCAAGGAGCAGAACGGCGCTGCCGAAAGCCTCGGGCGCGTCTCCACGTTCTTCGACATTTACCTCGAGCGCGACATTGCGGACGGCGTTCTGACTGAGGAGCAGGCGCAGGAACTGATCGACGACTTTGTCATCAAACTGCGCATTACCCGCCAGCTTCGTACGCCCGAATATAACGAGCTGTTCGGCGGCGATCCGACCTGGACGACGGAGAGCATCGGCGGAATGGGGGAGGATGGACGTACATTGGTCACCCGTACCTCCTTCCGCATCCTGCATACGCTCTATAATCTCGGCGCCGCGCCAGAACCCAACCTGACGGTGCTTTGGTCGGAAAAGCTGCCTGAGTCCTTCAAAAATTTCTGCGCCAAAGTCTCGATCGATACCGACTCCATTCAGTATGAAAATGACGATTTGATGCGCCCCATTTACGGCGACGATTACGGTATTGCCTGCTGTGTTTCGGCAATGAAGATCGGCAAGCAGATGCAGTTTTTCGGCGCGCGCTGCAACCTCGCAAAGCTTCTGCTCCTCGCCATCAACGGCGGAAAGGACGAAAAGAGCGGAAAGCAGCTCGGCCCCGTCGGCGAGGTGTTTACCGGCAAACTCGATTATGAAAAGGTTCGCGCCGCTTACAGCAAGTATATGGCATGGCTGTGCCGCCTGTACGTGAATACGCTCAACGTCATTCACTACATGCACGATAAGTACGCCTACGAAAAGATCCAAATGGCGCTGCATGATACGGAAGTCGAGCGTTTCCTCGCCTGCGGTGTGGCCGGCCTCTCCGTCGCGGTCGACTCCCTCTCCGCCATCAAGTATGCAGCCGTCACCCCGCAATATAATGAGGAGGGGATCCTCTGCGGATTTACGACGGAAGGGGATTTCCCCAAATACGGCAACGACGATGATCGGGTCGATTCGATCGCGGCAGACCTGGTGCGCGAATTTTATGAGGAACTGAAAAAGACGCCTGCTTACCGCGGAGCTATCCATACGCTGTCCGTCCTTACGATTACATCGAACGTCGCTTACGGAAAAAAGACGGGTGCTACCCCGGATGGCAGAGCGGCGGGCGAGCCCTTCGCGCCGGGCGCCAATCCGATGCACGAGCGCGATGCGAGCGGTGCGTTGGCGTCCCTCAACTCCGTTGCCAAGATCCCGTATGACTGCTGCCGCGACGGCATCTCGAATACCTTTTCCATCGTTCCTTCCGCGCTGGGAGAGGACCGCGAAACGCGCGCAGAAAATTTATGCGATATGCTGGACGGATATTTTGGTCAGGGCGCTCATCACCTCAATGTCAACGTGTTTGACCGCGACCGCCTCGTCGCGGCGATGGAGCATCCCGAACTGTATCCGAATATCACCGTCCGCGTTTCCGGCTATGCGGTCAACTTCCATAAGCTCTCCCGTGCCCACCAGCTCGAGGTGCTCAAGCGCACCTACCACGCCCGCGTATGAGCGCGCAGAGCGGTGGGGCGCAGCCCGTCGGTTATATCGATTCTGTCTATTGCGGTTCCGGCGTCGACGGCCCTGGTTTGCGCTGTGTCGTATTCTTTTCCGGCTGCAATTTGCGCTGTCCGTTCTGTCATAACCCGGAAACGCTGTATAAGCTAGGTACTATGTCAGACGTAAACAGTGTTTTGGAGCGTCTGAAACGCTACCGCGGTTATTTTCGCCGCGGCGGCGTGACCCTTTCGGGCGGGGAGCCGTTTCTTCAAAAAGAGTTTGTCCTCGCGCTTGCACAGGCGCTGCGGGCAGAAAATATCCGCGTCTGTTTTGAAACGAACGGGCATATTGCCGACCCTGAACTGATCGCTGCCGGCGACATCGTATGCGACGTCAAAAATCAACAGACGGACGATTTGTCTCCCTACGAACATTTTTTTGCGGAATGCTTGCGGCAGGGCAAATCGGCGCGCGTGACGAACGTACTCGTTCCCGGGGTCAACGACGGGGAGGAAAAGCTGCGCGCCCTCGCTCGGCTCGTCGCCCGCTACTTTCCGCAAGAGCACATTCGCTTTCTTCCCTTTCGCAAGCTCTGCGAACAAAAGTACGAGGAATTGGGGCTCCCGTTTTTATATGCGGACATCCGTGAGGCGGAGCCGGGGGACGTCGATCGCGCGGAAGCGATCGTGAAAGGGATTTGACATTCAGTGATCATACAGTACTATGCGAGACATAAATACAAAAGAGGGCGGGTGGATCATTGATCCACCCGCCCTCTTTTGTATAAACGAAGCCCCTGCAGCCGCCGCGGGTGCAGGGGGCGGCTCTGCCGATAAACAAAAAGAGCAGAAGAGGAGGCAATAACGAAAGTGGGGCAAAGGATAGACAAAGGAAAGTTAAACATAAAAGGCCCTTTGCCGGGCAGCAAGTGACCGATGCAGGGCGGTCAACAAAAGAACGCATTTGCGTTCTGCCGGTGAACAAGGGCTGTGCCCGAAAAATAAAATCCACGTGCACTGCACGTGGATGACGATTGTGTTGGCTTACTTGTAAATGGTCAGGAGTTTGCTTTCAAAAATTTCAGCGCTTCCGTGCCGGCGATCATGCCGTCGTACACCGCTTTGGCGATTTGCTGCAGGCCCTTTACACAGTCGCCTGCGGCGAAGATGCCGGGGATATTGGTCGCGCGCTTTTCGTCCGTCGCGATCTTGTTTCCGTCTGTTTCCAGGCCGAGCTTTTTGGAAAGTTCGAATGCGCCCGCCGACCCGCAGGCGACGAACAGTCCGTCGAACGCTTCTGTTGTTCCGTCTTCAAAGACGACGCCGCGCACAGCTGTCTCGTCCCCCTCCAGCCGCACGATCCTGCGCGTGTCGTGGGGCAGGGCAGAATCGAACTGCGGGGCATCCCCGTTGGTGAGGATGGTCACGTCTTCGATCACGTTTTTCAGTACGGCATATTCGCTCGCGGCGTACGCACCGCTGCCGATCACGCCCACCTTTTTCCCGCGGAAAAAGAAGGCGTCGCAGATGGCGCAGTAGCTCACACCGCGCCCCTCGAATTCTGTCAGGTTGGAGATGGGGGGGGCGTTGCGCACGGTGCCGCAGGCAATGATCACGGCTCCCGCCGGCAGTGTCCCTTCCGAAGTTTTGACCTCAAAGCCGTCCGCACCGAATTCGACGCCGAACAGTTCGCCGTGCACAAAGCGTACGCCCAAATTTTCCGCTTGGCGGATACCGCGCTCGAGCAGCTCTTTGCCCGAAATACCGTTTTCAAAACCGTAATAGTTCTGGATCATTTCCGTTTTGGCGAGGGCGCCGCCGCCTTTGGCGACCACGGTGACGGGAGCGCCGCCGCGCACGGCATAGAGTGCCGCCGAAATGCCTGCCGGGCCCTGCCCGATGATGACGAGTTCTTTCATGATTTCCTCCGTTTCCGGCTGCACGCGTGCAGCCGCTGTTTTTGAACGGCGGCCGTTCGGCCGCCGATGTAAGCCGTTATGATACGCGCCGGTATCCCTTTTTGGGCTTAGGTTCCGAGCGCTTTCCCTTGTACATATAGGAGAGGCCGATCGCAATGCCGGCCGCAGCGATCGCGGCGATCACGATGTACGCCCAGATGGGGATGGGCAGCCCCTTCACTTCCTCCCACATTTCATTGACGGCGGCGTTGGTGTCGTCGTCGAAGTGCTGCATGATCGCGCTGCGTGCGATGACTTCCTCGGTAGGATACTGCGCACAGATCTGCCGCTTGGCGCTCTCTTCCGATACATAAATGACAAAATCGCCGTCCGCATGCGCGCCGTCGCTCGTGCCGTCGAAGAAGTAATTGAGGTCGTAGGGGACGAGCGGCGCCCCGTTTTCGTCGGTGTCGCCCTCTTCGCCCTCTGCGTACCAGTCCACCATCTCGTCAAAGACGGCGTCCCCCGCGATCGAGGAGGTATAGCCGATGTAATTCATATTGGCGACCGCATTTTCCGGGCGGGAGAGGAAGTCTACAAATGCCTCCGCGGCCTCCGTATTCTGCGCCCCCTTCGGCATGACCCAGCCGTCAAACCAAATGTTCGAGCATTCCTGCGGCACGATGTAGTTGAGGTAGATGCCGTCGTGGTAAACCCCGTTTTCGTCTGTATAGGGTTCCGCATCGTCCATCGTATACACGGCATCGCCGCTCCAGGCGAAGTTGATGCTGATCCGGCCCACGACCATGTCCTGTTTGCCGCTGTCCACTTCAAAGCCGTACAGGTGCTCTTTGAGGGCGAGCAGCGCATCCTTGGTCTGTTCGATGGTCGCTTCGTCCGTGCGGTTCATGATCTCGGTGACTTTTGCGTTAAAGGCGGCATAGTTTTCGTCCGCCAGCTTCATGCCGGCGGCGCCGTACTCTTCCTGCAGCTGCATCAGCTCCTCGCGGTAGACGTACGCAACGCCGAGGAAATAGGAGTCGCGCACGCTGTCCTTGATGGTCGCAACGGATGCATATTCTTCCGCCCACAGCCCTGCCCAGCTGGACAGATCCTCTTCGACGGTCTCGCTCAGTTCGGGGTTGTAAACGTATCCCATCGTGCCCCACATATAGGGGACGGCGTACTGCGCCCAGCCGTTCTCTTCGAACAGATCGCGGATATAGGGGGAGCCGTATTTGGCATAGTTGCTTTCCGTCAGGAACTGTTCGGAGAACGGTTCGACCATGTCTTCGGCGATCATTTTCATGATCATATAGTCGGAGGGGCAGACGAGATCATACGCGCCGGGATTGATCTTCAGTTCGTTATACATGTTCTCGTTGGTGCCGAACGTAGAATATTCCACGCGGATGGGCTTGCCCGTCTGCGCCTCGTATTCCCGCTCGAATTCCGCGATCAGGTCGACGTAATCGCTCTCTTCCGAACCGCCTTCGCTCTCGGACGGAGTGCTGATGTAGTCCTCCCAGTTATAGACGCGCAGGACTTCCTCTTTTTCGGCGGCACACCCTGCGAGCGGGAGCGCGCAGGGGAGGAGCATGGCGCATGCGAGCGCCGTTGTCAGGATGCGTCTCTTCATTGCGCGGCCTCCTTTTTGGCGGCAGGTCTGCGCGCGCGCAGGTTGATTGCGAGCAGTACCGCGATCATCACGATGAAGATGAGCGCAGACAGGGCGCGCAGTGCCGGCGTCGAACTGTTCGTTCCGTTTTTCACCGCGTTGTAGACGTAGGTGCTGATAGTGTCGAACATGGGCGGCTTTGTAAACGCCGTCACGATATAATCGTCCAGAGAGAGCGTGATCGAAAGCATAAATCCTGAAACGATGCCCGAAAAGATCTGCGGTATGACCACTTTGAACAGCGCTGCCGAGGGGCTTGCTCCCAAATCGAGCGCCGCTTCATAAATGTTCGGATCCATCTGTTTGAGTTTGGGCATGACCGAGAGCACGACAAAGGGTGTGCACAGCACCATGTGCCCGACGATGAGCGAAAGGTAGGTGCGGTATAGGAAAACGGCGGAAAAGAGCAATGCCAGCGAGATGGCCGTTACGATCTCCGCATTGATGACGGGGATCTGCGAGACCGCCTGCAAGGGCTTGGCAAACTTGCGCTTGCTGTAAAAGATGCCGATCGCCCCCGCCGTGCCGAGCACGGTCGAGAGCAGCGCCGCTGCCAGTGCCAGCCAAATCGTATTGAAGAGGATCTGCATGATCTCCGCATCGCGGAAGAGCTGGACATACAGGTCAAAGGAAAATCCGTCCCATTTGCCGATCACGTTCGAATCGGTAAAGCTGTATACGACGAGCAGCAGGATGGGCGCATAGATAAAGAGCAGTACGGCGACGCAGATCGTTATGGATAAGATCTTTTTTACCATAAATTTGCCCCCCGGGCCTCGCGGCCGTCATCCTTGAATCCGCCCGTCGCGAGCATGGTCACAAAGATGATCACGAGCAGGATGATGGAAATCATCGAGCCCATGTGCCAGTTGTCATAAGTTGTAAAATATTGGTCGATCAGTTTGCCGAGGATGGTGATGTTAAAATTGCTCAGCGTATCCGACACGACGTAATTTGTCATCGAGGGCATGAATACCATCGTGATGCCGGATATGACGCCCGGCATGGATAGGGGGAACGTCACCTTCGTAAAGACGGTAAATTTATTCCCGCCCAAGTCCGCCGCCGCCTCGAGGTAGCTTTCATCCAGCTTTTCGAGTGTCGTGTACAGAGGCAGGATCATGAAGGGCAAAAAGTCGTATACCATGCCGATGATTGTGTTCAGATAGTTCTGTGTGCCCAGCAGCCCGATCAGGTCGAGCAGCTCGCGCAGCGCCGTGATGCGCAGCACAAAGTTGATCCACATGGGCAGGATAAACAGCATCAGCAGTACGTTGCGCCTGCGCAGCTTGCTGCGCGCCAGGATATACGCCACGGGGTAAGCGATCGCCAGACAGATAGCCGTCGATATGATCGCGACGGTAAAGCTCATCAGCAGGGTAGAGAGTTTTGCCGTGCTCGTGAAAAAGTTGAGGAAGTTGGAAAAGGTAAAAGTCAGCACGCCGTCGATCTCTTCCGTAAAGGCGTAGAAGAGGATGAGCAGCATGGGGATGACGACGAACAGCGCCAGGAACAGCCCGTAGGGGATGCAGAGCTGGCGGCGGGAAAAATGCACGCGCACCATGTCACTTGATCTCCTGTTTGAGTTTCATGTGGATGTTTTCCGGCTTGATCTTGACGCTGACGTAGTCGTTTTCGTTCCACAGGTCTTCCGTGTCGAGCACGTAGTCTTCCTCGTTTTCCTCCGTGCGCACGATGTATTGGTAATGATCTCCCTTGTAGATGAGGGAAACGATGTGGCCGCGCGCGCCGCCCTCCTCGGCGTTGTCGCTGATTTCGATATCGGTGAGGCCCACTTCGACAGCCACGTCCGCATCGGTCAGGTCGATCTTTTCGCCCTGTGCGGTGATCAGGTATCCGTCCTCGTCCAAGTGTGAGCCAGGGTAGAGGGTGGTCACGTCGCAGTCAAATTCGCCGTCGCCGAATACGACGGTGTTTTTCTTGGTGATGTAGCCGTCGTAGCGGTTGCAGGTCAGCTCTTTTTTCATGATGTGGATGGCGTCGGGGGCGATGTTCATGCCGATCAGCTCTCCGATCTCCCGGCTCTGCGTGCTCTGGATGATCATCTCCGAGCGGCCGACCATCGCCGTGATCTCATAGTGGACGCCCTTGAATACGACGCTTACCACCCTGCCGACCAGCATTCCCTGTTCGGGGGGAACCATTTCGATGTCTTCCGGGCGGACGACGACATCCACCTTCTCGTTGCGCTCGAAGTCGTCCACGCAGCGGAAGTTGCGGTTGCAGAACCGCACTGTCAGCGCATCCACCATCGTGCCGTTCAGGATATTGCTGTCGCCGATAAAGTCGGCCACGAATGCATTTGCCGGTTCGTTGTAGATGTCGGTCGGCGTCCCGATCTGCTGGATGCAGCCGTCTTTCATGACGACGATGGTGTCGCTCATGGTCAGGGCCTCTTCCTGGTCGTGCGTCACGTAAATGAACGTGATGCCCAGTTTGCGGTGCATCTCTTTCAGTTCGATCTGCATCTCCTTGCGCATCTTCAGGTCGAGCGCGCCCAGCGGTTCGTCCAAAAGCAGGATCTCCGGTTCGTTGACGATCGCCCGCGCAATGGCAACGCGCTGCTGCTGCCCGCCCGACAGGGTGGAGACGCTCCGCTTTTCAAATCCCTCGAGGTCGACGACGGCGAGTGCATTTTTCACCTTTTCATCGATCTCCCGGCGGGTCAGTTTCTGCCACTTGGTGTACGTTTCGCCCTTGTCATTGCGGTAGGTCACGGGAACCTTTTTCAGCTTCAGGCCGAAGGCGATGTTATCGTAGATGTTGTAGTGGGGGAAGAGCGCATACCGCTGGAATACGGTGTTGACAGGCCGTTTGTTGGGGGGCAGGTCGGTGATGTCCTTCCCGTTGAGGAGGATCTTGCCGCTGGTCGGAATGTCAAAGCCCGCGATCATGCGCAGAGTCGTCGTCTTACCGCAGCCGGAAGGGCCGAGAAAGGTGATAAATTCTCCCTTTCGCACGTAAAAGCTCACGTTCTCTACGGCCGTCGTCTCGTCGAATACTTTCGATACGTTGACCAGCTGGATGATCTTTTCGTCCATTTTTCTTTCGTTCATCGTTCAAATACTCCCACTGTGTGCGGCGCTCCGCGCGCGTATGCGCAAAACAGAGGTGCCTTCGCCCTTTATTATACCCGTTTTTAGGGCAAAGGGCAAATGTTTGTGCGGAAAAAGTCAGCCGGAAATTGTGCCCGCCTCGCTTTGCGCTGTTTTGCCCGCACGCGAAAAAGGCACAGGCCTTTGGCCTGTGCCGAATTTTTCGCTTGGCTTGCGTAAAAGTCTTACTCTGCCTTTGCAGGGGCAGCCTTCAGGGCGTTGAGGTTTTTCGCCAGAGCGGACTTTTTATTTGCCGCGTTGTTCTTATGGATGATCCCTTTGGAGGCGGCGGAATCGATGACGGACACAGTCTCGGGCAAAAGCTTTTCTGCCGCTTCTGCGTCGCCCGCTGCCAAAGCTGCGTTGAATTTGCGGATGGCCGTCTTGACGGAAGATTTGATCATGCGGTTCTGCGTATTCTTCTTTTCATTCACGACCACGCGCTTCTTCGCGGATTTGATGTTAGGCACTTTGCTTCTCCTTTCAATGGTTCTCTTTTAATATCCCAGCTATTTTAGCATAAAAAAGAGCACTTGTAAACTATTTTTTGCCGAAAAGTGTAATTTTGTCTCCCGCTTTTTCATAGTATCCGCTGTCAGGTCGTTTTCGGGGAGGAGGGAAGATGGAGAGAGAATATGTCGCTTTTTTTGACAGCGGCGTGGGCGGTCTCACGCTTTTGTCCGCTTTTTGCCGCGTTTATCCCGCAACGCCGGCGCTGTATTTCGGGGACAATGAACATGCGCCTTACGGGGCGCGCTCCGAAGCGGAGATCCGCCGTTTTGCGCTCGCCGCATTTGAGGAAATTGCCCGCTTTCCCGTCCGCGCGGCCGTCGTTGCCTGCAACACCGTCACCGCTGTCTGCATCGGTGAACTGCGGCGCCGCTTTTCCTTTCCTGTCATCGGCGTGGAGCCGGCACTGCGCCCCGCCGCACGGGCTGCCCGCGGCGGGCGGTTGCTATTATTATGTACGCGCGCTACATTCGCGAGCGAGCGCGTGCGCAAGCTGCTCGCGGACTGTCCGTCTCCCGTCGTCGTCCGCTGTCCCTCGCGGCTCGCGGCCGCCGTCGAATCGCACGTTTCGGACCTTGCGTCCCTGCCCGTCGGAGAGTTTCTGCCGCCCGGCCGCTTCGCTGCAACCGTCCTCGGATGCACCCATTACGTTTGGCTGCGCCGCGCCTTTGCAGAAGTTCTCGGCTGTCCCGTCTTCGACGGGACAGAGGGCACGCTGCGCCGCCTTGCCGCCGTGGCGGGGCTGCCCCCCTTCGAACTGCCTGTGCGGGGAGGGGAGGCGGAGCCGCATGCTGTTGCCGGAACGGGGGCCGGCGCAGAGGAGATTATCCCTTTTGTGCCGCATGCGGAGGGAAAGAACGGGGGCAGCATAGGGATGGCTGACCACCGCAACGAGCGAGTTGACCACAGCATAGGGAGAGCTGACCACCCATCTCAAAATACAAACAAATGTTCAAAAAATATGGCAAAAATGGGGGAAAATGCCCCGATTTTTCTCGGATCTTCCGCAAAATTCGACGAAATCGCCTTTTATACGCTGCAAAAAGAAGCAAACATATGTTCATATTTCTTAAAATGTAGGGAAATGGTGGAAAAAAATTCAAAAAAAACGTAAATTTTTTTGGGTTTGTGGTTGACAGTGGGCAAAAGTGGTGATATAATAGACTCACCATTATCGGAGAAGGGTCAGGATGTATTCTTTCAACGGACGGTTCAACAATCGGTTGGACGACAAAAACAGAATACGAATTCCTGCGAAGTTTAAGGAGGAGCTCGGGTCCGGTTATAAGCTCGCGTATGGCCCGGGGGAGAGCATCTATGTGATGCCGCAGAAGGAGTATCAGAAGATCCTCGACAGCTTCGGCGAAGTTTCTTTCTTTGACGAAGAAGCGCAGAATGCGATCGCGCTCTTCACGGCAATGGTACACGATGTGACGCAAGACAATCAGGGCAGGATCATCATTCCTGCGGAACTGAAGGAGTACGCCAAGATCGACAAAGACATCGTCATCACGGGCGCAGCGTCTTTCCTTCGCATCGAATCGGCGGAATCGTTCGCCAAGAGAACGCAGGGCATGAATATCAGCAGCGTCTTTGCAAAGCTCAACGCTCTGAAAAAGTCCAAAGATAAGGGCGACGAATGATCGCGTTCTCACACAAGCCGGTCATGCTCGAGGAGTGCATGCACGGCTTGCACCTGCACAGCGGCGGCGTCTATTTTGACGGCACGGTGGGCGGGGGCGGACACTCCTGCGAGATCCTTCGGAGAACGGCTCCCGACGGACGGCTGATCGCTACCGATCTTGACGACGATGCGATCGCCGCGGCCGAAAGCCGCCTTTCCGATTTTTCGGGCAGGTACCGCATTTACAAGAGCAATTTCAAGGACTTTGCCTCCGTCCTCGAACGGGAGGGGGTGGACGAGCTGGACGGCGTGATGCTCGACTTCGGCGTTTCGAGCTTTCAGCTGGACGAGGTGTCTCGCGGTTTCAGCTACATGCAGGACGCTCCGTTGGATATGCGTATGGACGAAAGCGCGGCGTTTACCGCGGCAGACGTCGTCAACGGATATTCTCGAGAGCAACTCTGCCGGATCCTGCGCGATTACGGGGAGGAGCGCTTCGCGAATCGAATCGCGGAAAACATCGTCCGTGTGCGTGCCGATCACAGGATCGAACGCACGGGGGAACTTGCTCAAATTGCGGAGGAGAGCATCCCCGCAAAATTTCGACACAACGGGCCTTGTGCACGAAAGACGTTTCAGGCGATACGGATCGAGGTCAACGGCGAGCTTACCGGGCTCGCGGAAGCGGTGCGGGGCTTGACGCTTCGGCTGCGGAAAGGGGGAAGGATCTGCATCCTCACGTTTCATTCTTTGGAAGACAGGATCGTGAAGAATGTGTTCCGTGATCTTGCGACCGGCTGTACCTGCGATAAGAGTTTGCCCGTCTGTGTATGCGGAAAGAAGAAGGAAATCGAGATCATCACCCGCAAACCGCTCACTGCGGGGGAGGGGGAACTGGAAGAAAATTCCAGGGCCAAGAGCGCAAAGTTGCGCATAGCGGAAAAAATCGGAGAATAGATATTGTAAAGGAGGGTCTACCATGGCAATCGGGCTCCCCGTGTTGGAGAGGGAACGGACAAACGAAAGAACGAGAGGACATTTGGCTGCATACGGGAAACTGAGCGGCGGTGCAGGTACGGAAGCAGATCCGTATACCGAAGAACAGCGCGCGCAGTCGTTCAATTCACAGATCGCCGAAAATTATCAGAAACTGATGGACCCTTCGCTGCATTCTGCCGCGGAGATCATGGGGCTGGAAGAACCCGCCGTGGAGGAAGAGCCGCGCGTGTATGAGACGCCCGAGGCGTATGCCCGCGCGATGCTGTATCCCGACCGCGAACAGCCCATCGCCATGCCGGCTCGCCGCGTCGTCGATACGACCGCAGCCGAATACCGCCCGCAGGCGAATGTCAACGTGCGCCCCGTTATGTCCGCGCCCGTCGCCGCGCCTGAACGCGAGGCGTATGCGCCTGCCTATGCGGCGCCCGCTTATGCAGATCCTGCCTATGCAGAGCCCGCTTATGCGGAGCCGGAAGCTCCCGTAAGCCCGATCTCCGTACAGGAGACGTACGCCGTTCCCGAATATGCGGACGAGGCGGCCGAGGCGTATGCCGAGGAAGAGAACGAAGATCTCGCTCCCACCGCCACGACCATTCAGTATCGTACAGAACAGCGCGCGCGCGAAGATAAGCGCACCGTTGTGGAGGAGAAGAGGGGCCATGCCATGACCACGCAGGGCAAGCTGCTGATGGCGATCTATGCCGTCGTCGTGGTGGTCATCCTCGCCCTCATTATTATCAACAGCAGTGTCCTGCGCAACCTCGATGCGAGCATCGCGGAAAACCGTGCGGCTCTCTTCGCTGCAACAGAACAGGCGCAGCAGCTGCAGGATGAGATCGACAACCTGACCAGCCCGGACTCCATCATCGAGCGCGCTGAATCTGAGCTCGGCATGGTTCGCGGCTGATCAAGGCAAAACAACTACAAGATTTACGAAAGCATTCGGTCTCGCGTGCGGCCCCGTTCGGGGTTGCGGGCGGGGCCGTTTTTTTATTCTTGTTCGGAGGACACGCGCATCCGGAAATCAAAACAGGGCGGATGGTATTCCGCTACGCTCTTACGAAAGAGGCTCTTCGCCGCGCTCGCGGTGGCGGCCTTTCTTTTTTTGGCGGTGTGTACCCGCTTTTTCTTCGTCCAGATCCTCAGCGGCGAGCGGCTGCGGGGGATGGCCGTCTCGCAGTGGACGCGCGAGATCCCCGTAGTGGCCGCCCGCGGCGACATCGAGGATGCCAACGGTATCCTGCTCGCCGGCAGTGCCGCCGGATATACCGTCTTTGTCCGTCCCAACGCCGTGCGCGATCAGTCCGAGGTGGCCTCCGTTCTCGCGCAGATGTTCGGTTTGAATGAGGCTGAGCTGCTCGAGCGCTTGCTTTCGGCGCACGTGTCCGAGTTCTCCGTCGTGCGCCATGCCGACAAAGATTCGGTCGTTCGCCTGGAAGAATACGATCTGCCCGGCGTTTATTATGCGCGCGATGACGTGCGCATCTATCCGTTCGGCAGCTTGCTCTCCCGCGTGCTCGGCTTTACATCGGTGGACGGCATCGGGTTGACCGGGCTGGAAAAGTATTACGACAAGTATCTGCGCGGGGAAGACGGTGAGATCGCGCAGCCGACAGATCTGGTCGGGGCGGAAGTGGAAGGGGAAGCCGTCTATTCTCCCGCTACGGACGGCTGGACGCTGCGGCTGACCATCGATTATGCCATTCAGGCCGCGGCGGAGGCGGCGATGGAGCGGGTGTATGCCCAGTATTCTCCCGTCACCGCCCAGTGCATCGTGCTCGACCCGAATAACTTCGACGTGCTCGCCATGGCAGAGGCGCCCGGGTATGACCTCAATCATGTGCCGCGGGACGACCCGGAACAGCTCGCTTTTCTGTCGCGCAACAATCTCGTGTCTGACATTTACGAGCCGGGCTCCACCTTCAAAATTGTCACCGCGGCGGCGAATATCGAGGAATATCTGCGCGGCAATCCGGCTGCCTTTTCCCGCACGCACGTGTTTAACAGCAGCCGCACCCGCAGTGTGGACGGCACGACGGTCCGCTGCTGGAGCACCCATGCAAACGGCCGGCATTCCAATCAGACCCTCGCCGAGGCGCTCAATAACAGCTGCAATCCCTGTTTTACCGACATAGCGCTCGCGCTCGGTACCGAAACTTTTTATGATTATCTCGAAAAATTTCATTTCGGCTCCGTGACGGGCATCGATTTTTCGGGCGAAGCGCAGGGCATGCTGCTGCCGGAAAGCGCGGTGCGCGCCTGTGATTTAGCGCGCATCGGGTTCGGGCAGACGGTCGCCGTCACGGCCCTGCAGCTCGCCTGCGCGGGGGCGTCGGCGGTCAACGGCGGCTATTATTATCAGCCGCGCTTGGTGCAGGAGATCCGTTCGCCGGACGGCACTCTGTGCGAGACCATCGAGCCGACTCTGCTCAACCGAACGGTGAGCGAAGAGGCGTCGCGCGCGCTCGCGTCGCTGCTCGAGGGAGTCGTCGCGGACGGCAGCGGCAGCCGCGCTTATATCGAGGGCTATAAGGTGGGCGGCAAGACGGGCACCGCTCAAAAGTTTGAAGACGGCTCGATCGCACAGGGGAAGTATGTCTCTTCCTTTCTCGGCTTTTTCCCGTCCGACGATCCGCAGTATCTCGTTCTGGTCATCGTCGACGAGCCGCAGGGGGCATATTACGGCAGTGTGGTCGCGGCGCCCGCTGCGCGCGAAGTGATGCAGGGCATCATTGACGTGCGCGGCATCCGCCCGTACGAATCTTAAAGGAGAGGTGAACTTTTGTTACTCAGCGAATTGTTGGGACAGATCGATTACGAAAGAACGGCATCTTTTCGCGACGTGGAGATCGGCGGCATCGGTACGGACAGCCGCCACATACTGCACGGCGATCTCTTTATCTGTTTTGCCGGCGGCGAGCATGACGGACACGATTATGCGGCGGAGGCGCTCGCTGCGGGCGCTGCGGCTCTGGCGGTCGAACGCGAACTGCCCTTGGATGTGCCGCAGATCATTGTCCGAGACGGGCGGCGGGCGGTCGCAAAGATCGCCGCGGCCTATTACGGCCATCCCGAAAAGGAGCTGAAAATGATCGCCGTTACCGGCACGAACGGCAAGACGACGACGGCGCACATGCTCGTCTCTATCCTGACGGCGGCGGGCAAGAGCTGCGGAAATATCGGGACCCTCGGCATCCGCTATGCAAACAAGGAGATCGCGCCCGAGCTGACTACGCCCGATCCGGATTTTTTATACAAAGTGCTGGCTGACATGGTGGCCTCGGATATCGAGTACGTCGTCATGGAAGTCTCCGCGCATGCACTGCATTTCGGCAAAACGGAGGGCATCGCATTTGAGGCGGGCATCTTTACCAATCTGACGGAGGATCACCTCGACTTTTTCCCCACAATGGAGGCGTATGCGGCGGCAAAGGAAAAGCTGTTTGCGCCCGGCGTCTGCCGCTTTTGCGTGCTCAATACGGATGATGCCGAGGGGCGAAAGCTCGCCGCATCCTGCCGGGAGCCCTTTACATACGCGCTGGAAAACCCGGCCGATGTCTTTGCGGTCGACATACGCGAAAGTTTTGAGGGCAGCCGTTTCGTCATCAACCTCTTTGATGAATTGTACGAGATCCGCCTGCGCCTCGCGGGGCTGCACAACGTGTATAATGCGATGGCGGCGGCGGAATGCGCCAAACTTTTGGGCGTTTCCGTTCCCGTCATTGCGGCGGGGCTGGCGGCGCTGCCGCGCGTGAGCGGCCGGCTGGAGCATATCGCGCGCTTTCGCGGGGCGGATATATTCGTCGACTTTGCGCATACTCCCGACGGGTTGGAAAAGTCCCTCTCCGCTCTGCGGCGGCATTGCGCGGGGCGGCTGATCTGCGTATTCGGGTGCGGCGGCAACCGCGATACCCGCAAGCGCCCGCTGATGGGGGCGATCGCCGCCCGTCTCGCCGATTTTACCGTGCTAACATCCGACAATCCCCGCTACGAAGATCCGTTCGATATCATCTTGCAGATCGAGGAGGGCGTCCGTCCCCAAACGGAGGATTACGTCATCGTCGTCGACCGCGAAAGCGCCATCGAATATGCCGTCGATATGCTGCAAGCGGGCGATGTGCTGCTGGTCGCGGGAAAGGGGGGCGAAACGTACCAAGAGATCATGGGGGTACGGCATATTTATAACGACATCGCCGTCGTCCGCGGGGCGATCGAGTGCGCCGCCCGCAGGAAAGACAGGGAGAGATGAGGACAGAAATAGCGATACTTTTTGTTGCGGGGGGCGGTTCGGCGCTGCTGTGCGCCGTCCTGCTCCCCCTTTTGAAGAAGCTGCATGCGGGGCAATATATCCTCGGCTATGTGCGCGAACATATGGACAAGTCCGGCACGCCCACGATGGGCGGGCTCTCCTTCGTGTGCGTTGCGGCGCTGTGCGCCATCCCGTTCGGCCTGTATGCGGACAGGCATGTCGCCGTTGCAGTTACTTTCGGCTGCGCGTATGCCGCCGTCGGCTTTTTGGACGATTTTCTCAAGCTGCGCCGCCGCCGCAATCTCGGCTTGCGCGCTTACCAAAAGATCCTCTTCCAGCTCGCCGTCGCATTGTTGGCGGGGCTGTATTGTTACAGCGCCGATCTGACGGTGCTGAATATTCCCTTTGTCGGCCGCTCGGTCGATGTCGGGGGCTGGATTATTCCGCTCGCCGCTTTTGCATTTGTCGCCACGACCAACTGCGTCAATTTGACGGACGGATTGGACGGGCTCGCCGCTTCGACGTGCTTTTGGTATTTTGCGGCACTGTCCGCGCTGACCTTCCTCCTTTCCGGCGAAGAGGGCCTCTTGCTCGCGCGGCTCGGACTTATTCTGTGCGGGGTGCTGGCGGGTTACTTGATCTTTAATACGCATCGGGCTTCCGTGTTTATGGGGGATACCGGCTCACTGGGGCTGGGCGGATTTGCCGCGGCGATGGCGGCATTCGGCGGAAATCTGCTCTATATCGCCGTCATCGGCGTGATGTTTGTCTGTTCGGGCATATCCGTCATCCTGCAGGTCATATATTATAAAAAGACAAAAAAGCGGCTGTTTCGCATGGCGCCGCTGCACCATCATCTGCAAAAGCTCGGCTATTCGGAGAGCAAGATCGCCTACATGTATTCGCTCATTACGGCGGCTGCCGGGCTGCTATGTTTGGCTTTTGCGATGTAATATGCCTGTCATATTTCGTTAGAAAGTCCTTTTTCGGGGGTAAGGAAAAAATATGAATTTCAAGACGCAGAATTTTCTCGTTGCGGGCTTGTCTCGCAGCGGCATTTCGGCGGCAAACTTCTTGTCGGCGCGCGGCGCGGCCGTGTACCTGTATGATGACGCGCCGGAGGCTTTCGGCCGGAAGGAGGTGCTCGCGCTGCGCGAATCGGGCGCGCGTGCGGTCGAGAGCGCGGAGGAGGGGGTACAGGCGTGCGACGTGCTCGTCCTCAGCCCTGGCATACCCGTCGACCACCCGCTGCCCGTTCGGTTCCGGCGTGCGGGAAAAGCGATCATCGGCGAAGCGGAGCTGGGATGCCGCAGCCTGCGCGCGCCGCTCGTCGCCGTGACCGGGACCAACGGCAAGACGACCACCGTCACAATGTTGGGCGCGATCTTTCGTGCGGCTGGGCAGAAGTGCGTGTTGTGCGGCAATATCGGCAAGCCGATCACCGCAGCCGTCGGCGAGGCGGACGAGGATTCCGTCGCCGTGGCGGAGATCTCCAGTTTTCAGCTGGAAACGCTTTCAAGTATTCGCCCGCACGTCGCCGTTCTCACAAACATCGCCGAGGATCACCTCGACCGCCATTACACGATGGAGAATTACATATTTCTCAAATCCAAATTGCTGCGCAATCTGCGCGAGAGCGAATTTGCCGTTCTGAATTACGACGATCCCGTCGTGCGGGAGATGGCGGAAAAGGTCCGCTGTCCCGTGCGGTGGTTTTCCCTGCGCGAACAGGTGGACGGGGCCTGCCTGCGCGACGGAGCGCTGTATTTTGAAAACGAAAAAATTATGGATGCCGACCGCCTTTCCCTGGGCGGAGAACACAATGTGCGCAACGCCCTTGCCGCCATCTGTGCCGCGCGGCTGATGGGGGTGGACGCGGCCTCTGTCGCCGGGGCGCTCTCTTCCATGCCGGGGGTGCGTCACCGCATCCAAACCGTTGCGCGGGTGGGCGGGGTCGAGTTCATCGACGATTCCAAGGGCACCAATGTGGAAGCCTCGCTCAGTGCGGTCTCCTGCATGCGCGCGGATACCGTCTTGCTGCTGGGCGGAAAGGATAAGGGGTATGATTACGACCGCCTGTTCGCCGGGCTGCGCGGCAGCCGTGTCGTGCACTGTGTGCTGTACGGAGAAAACCGCTTCCGCCTGTTGGATGCGGCCGTGCGCGCGGGCGAGCCGCGCATCACCCTCGTGCCGAAGTTCGATCTCGCCGTGCGCGTTGCCGCGATGACGGCAAGGCCCGGGCAGGCAGTTCTGCTCAGCCCTGCGAGCAGCAGCTTCGACGAGTTTTCCGGATACGAAGAGCGCGGCGACCGTTTCGCCTCGATCGTGCGCGGAGAGACGCAGTTCCGGAACGAGATCCTGTCGGAGGAGGGGACGCGCGGGGAAAGTGCCGGCCCTGCCCCCGAGATGCTCGTAAAGAGTGAAGGAGAGGAAGTTGCGCAGACAGCCGACGGGGCCTGAGCGGCCGGATGCCGCAGGCACAGCGGCGGAACGAATGGATGCCGGCTGTGCGGCGATCGCCCGGACGTGCGATGTGCGCCCGTCGCTCGGAACCATTGCCATTCCGGTGATCACCCTGCTCATCGCTTCCTTCGGCGCACTTATGGTCTATTCGGCGAGCTATTATACGGCGCAGACGCAATACGGAGATGCCTTCTATTTTTTGAAAAAGCAGGTCGTCGGATTGGTGCTGGGGACTGTTGCCATGGTCGCGGCGGGCTTTTTCCCGTATCGGCGGCTGCAAAAGTTCAAGTGGCCGGCGCTGGCGATCTCCTTTGCTCTCCTTGCCCTCGTCTTCGTTCCGGGACTGGGAGTGGAAAATTACGGCGCGACGCGATGGATCGGCCTCGGGCCGGTCACCATACAGCCCTCCGAGATCGCTAAATATGGCTTTATCCTGTTTGCGGCGGCGTATGTTGCCGAAAGGCCGGAGCGCATGCGGACCTTTGTGGGCATGCTGCCCGTCCTCGGGGCCGGCGTCGGCATCTGCCTGTTGGTCATTTTAGAGCCGAACATGTCCGTGACCGTCTGTATCGGGCTGTTGATGCTCGCGATGCTCTTCCTCGGCGGAGCGCGCATCAGCCGCCTGCTCCCCGTGCTCGCGCCGGCAGTGCTTGCCGTGCCCGTCCTCATCGTCATGGAGCCGTACCGGCTGCAGCGGCTGTATGCCTTTTTGGATCCGTGGAGTTCCCCGCAGGGGGAGGGGTATCAGCTCATCCAATCCCTCTATGCGCTCGGCAATGGCGGTTGGTTGGGCGTCGGCCTCTTTCAGTCGGTGCAAAAGTACCGCTATCTGCCCTTCGCCGAGTCCGACTTTATCCTCGCCGTCATCGGGGAGGAGCTCGGATTTGTCGGCATCCTGCTTTTGCTCGCGGCGTTCGGGGCCCTTATTTGGCTGGGCGTCCGTACGGCGGCGCGCAGCCGCGACCTGTTCGGCTTTCTCCTCGCCGCAGGCATCACCGCTTGTTTTGCGATCCAGGTGATCGTCAATGCCCTCGTCGTCAGCGGCGCGATCCCGCCGACCGGGCTCCCTCTGCCGCTCGTGAGTGCGGGCAATACATCGCTCGTGTTTACGATGGCGGCGATGGGCGTGCTTTGGAATGTCTCGCGCGGCGGTGCATCTCTCCCGCGTTCGGGCCGCGTCCGCTGAGGTGTCCGGCTTCGGCGACACACTTTTTCGGCGCGGTAACATCCCGTCTGCACCTTTTTATGCGTTCCGCCGTATACTGACGGTAGGGGCCCGGGAAAGGGGAGCAGGAAGAAGGGCTATCGGGCGCAGTGGGAGCGGGGCCGTACGGCCCCGCGCCTTCGTGCCCGCGGAGAGAGGAGAAACAAAATGGATAAATATATCATCGAGGGCGGACGGCCGCTGTACGGCGAAGTGGAGATCCAGTCCGCCAAAAACGCCGTGTTGCCCCTTTTGGCGGCGTCAGTCCTGACGGAGGAGCGCGTCGTGATCCGCCGCTGCCCTCGCATCGCCGATGTGCTGAATATGGTGCAGATCCTCGGCGAACTGGGCTGCAAAACGGGATTTGAAGGGGATGCGCTCATCATTGACGGGGCGGATGCGGCCAATCACGAGATCCCGTCCGCGCTTGCGCGCGAGCTGCGCTCGTCTGTATTTTTGCTCGGATCGGTCGTGGCGCGGTTCGGCCGCGCGCGCATCGCCTATCCGGGCGGCTGCGATATCGGCCTGCGCCCGGTCGATCTGCATTTGCAGGGACTGCGGCGGCTGGGGGTGGGTGTCCGCGAGGAGGGCGGCTGCATCGATTGTTCCTGCAGCGGAGTGCGCGGCGCGGAGATCGTGCTCGACTGCCCCAGCGTCGGCGCGACGGAAAACATCCTGCTCGCAGCCGTCACGGCCCGCGGCACCACGGTCATCCGCAACGCCGCGCGCGAGCCGGAGATCGTCGATCTGCAGAATTTTCTCAACTGCATGGGCGGGAAGATCGCCGGCGCGGGGACTTCGGTCATCGCGGTCGAGGGGGTGCGCCGCCTGCGCGGGGCCGAATATACGCCGCTGCCCGACCGCATCGAGGCGGGGACGTTCCTCATTGCGGCGGCGATGTGCGGCGGCGAGATCGCCCTGCGCAACGCAAAATCGGAGAATCTTGCTTCGCTGATCCATAAACTTCGTGAAATCAGTTGCAAAATCCATGCAAAAGATGATAAAATATACATAGAATGCGGTGCGAGGCGGCTATCACCCAAACTGGTGGAGACGTCTCCCTATCCCGGCTTTCCTACCGACCTGCAGGCGCCGATGACGGCTCTCGCATGTATCTGCGAAGGTTCGACCGTCATCGTCGAGAATCTGTTTGAGACCCGCTTCAAGCATGTGCCCGAGCTCATCCGCATGGGGGCGGACATCACTGTGCGCGGGCGCAGCGCCTTCGTGCGCGGCGTGCCCCGTTTACACGGGGCGGATGTGTGTGCGTCCGATCTTCGCGGCGGGGCTGCGTTGACATTGGCGGCGATCTCCGCCGAAGGATGCAGTACGGTCGTCGACCTCGGGTTCGTGGATCGCGGCTATTCGGATTTTGAGGGGAAGCTGCGCGCCGCAGGCGCGCGCATCCGGCGGGTGCGCGTCTGATCATTTTTCCTTTGGATTTACCGAAGAGGAGTTGCAATGCGAAGCATCAAGTTTTTCATCGGCTATGCGGTCGCCATCCTGCTGATCGTCGTCGTCATTACGATCAATGCGGTCTGCTCGATCGCGCAATTTGAAGTCACGGTGACGGGCAGTTCGTTCGGCGAGGAGCGCGCTTCCCGCATCCAGACGACGCTCGACGAGGAGTTCGGCGGCAAGAGCTATCTGTTCTTCCGGGAGGACAGCGTGTATGACGTCGTCGCGGATCAGGGCGGCGGTTATCTCGAAGTGGAGAGCGTCGAAAAGCATTTCCCGAACAAGATCACCGTTTCCCTCAGCGAAAAGTACGAGGTGTTCGCCTTTGAAAAGGACGGCCGGTATTATGTCGTCGGCGACGATCATACCGTGCTTGCCGTCAAAGAGGACAATGCGAACAATATCGACGGCTCGAACATCGTCATCACCGGCATCGATTTTGAGGTGCCCGCCGTGGGGGATACCTTTGCCGTATCGGCAGAGTTCGAGGATGAATATGAGGCTCTGTGGACGCTGTTCGACTCATTCAGCGCGCAGGGTTTGTGGCATAACATCGTCAGCATCGATTATGACGATATGGGCCTGAACGATCCGACCTATGATTTCAACTACTTCTACATCGATACCGTCGAGGGCGTACATGTCTGGCTGGAAAATCCGGGCAGCCGCATGGAAGAGAAGGCGCAGTTGGCGCTGGAAACATACGGAGGGCTGACCGAAGCGCAGCGCACATATGGATATATCAACGTCATCGAGGTGGGGTATCCGCAGCCGACGGGCGAGCTTTCGGCGAGCTATTCGGCGGACGAACCGCCCCTTTCGGCGGCGTCCGAATAACGGCAGGATTTTCCACCGATTCCCCGAAAAATTCTTTCGGGGAATCGTTTTATTCTATTGACAAAAAGTCGTTTTTATACTATAATAATGATTGTATAAACATACATATTGTACACGGGAGAAAAACGGAGCACAGAATGGGCCGCAAGAGCGCGGCCGTGCTGGATGTGCGATCGTCCGATGTGACCGTCGTCATCGGCCAGCGCGGCGTCAACAACACCTTTGTCATACAGGGGATGTATACGCAGCCGTATAAAGGTTATGCGGATGCAGAATTCTTCGATACGAAGGATCTGCAGGAAGCTGTATTTGCGGCATTGGATGAGGCGTCTGCCGAGGCGGGCGTGCGCATCCGCGAGCTGTATGTCGGGGTTCCGGCTGAATTCCTCTTTGTTCGGACGCAGCGCTGTTTCATGCGGTTTGAAAACAAGCGCAAAGTTGTCCGTGCGGATGTGCAGGCGCTGTATGCGAGCGAGCCCCAGGAGGATTTCGGCGGCGCCACCGTCATTCGCAAAGAGGCGGCGTACTTCGTGTTGTCCGACCGCAGGCGCGCGTTCGATCCCGTGGGCATGGTCAGCAATTCGCTGGAGGGTCAGTTCAGTTATTTTTTGGCGGACGACCGCTTCATCGACTGCATGGATAATTTCCTCGCCGAGTACGGCGTGCGCAGGCGCGAGTATCTACCGGCCACGCAGGCACAGGCGCTCTATCTTCTTTCCCGTTCCGCGCGGGCGGCGGGTGCGATCCTTTGGGATGTCGATCGGATCTCGATGTCGTTCAGCGTCGTGGAGGGGGAAGGGATCGTTTGGCAGCAGGCCTGTTCCGCGGGGGGCGGTCATGTTACGGCGCAGGTTTATTTTGAGGAGAAGTCCGCGTCCGAAGTCCCGTTTTATGTTTTGGAGGCATTGGTCGGCAAGATCAATCTCGCCAGTATGGATGAAGCGGGCGTCACCGTCGAATATACGGACCGTCAGGCGACTTATACCGTATCCGCTGCTTTTTTGAAGAGCTGCGTGCAGGACGGGCTGGACATGCTGTGCGACATTTTCGGGCAGTTTTTCGAGATGAGCGGCGATCCGGGGCTGTATTATCGGCCCATTTACCTGACGGGCGGCGGTATCACGGAGATCCGCGGCGTGCGCGAATATCTCTCCATGCGGCTGGGCCGCACGGTCGAGATCCTCGCCCCGCAGGTGCCTTCTTTTAACAAAGCGGCGCAGAGTTCCGTTCTGAGCCTTTTGGATATGGCGCTGCATCGCCAGCGCGAAAAAAGTTTCCTTTATAAATTATTTCACGGAATCGGAGGGTAAACAACATGTTTAACAGTTTGGACAGCTTGTCCGGAGTTGCGAGGATAAAGGTCATCGGCGTCGGCGGCGCGGGCAACAACGCTGTCAACCGCATGATCGAAGCGGGCATCCAGAGCGCGAGCTACGTCGCGGTCAATACGGATAAACAGATCTTGCTCCTTTCCAAGGCGGAGAGCAAGATCCAGATCGGTTCTACCCTCACGAAGGGCCTCGGCGCGGGCGCCGAGCCGGAGGTGGGCCGTGCCGCCGCAGAGGAGAGCAAGGAAGTTCTCACCGAGGCGGTCAAGGATACGGACCTGCTCTTTATCACGGCAGGTATGGGCGGCGGTACGGGTACCGGCGCAGCGCCTGTCATCGCCAAGATCGCGCGCGATCTGAAGATCCTCACCATCGCGGTCGTGACCGAGCCGTTCACCTTTGAAGGCAAAAAGAGGATGGACAATACCGCGAAGGGCCTCGAAAATCTCAAGAAATATGTCGATACCCTCATCGTCATTCCGAACGACAAGATCACCGGCGTCGTCCCTAAGAATACGCCGATGAACGAGGCGCTTCGCGTGGCGGACGAAGTCCTGAAACAGGGTATCCGCGGCATTGCCGACCTCATCGTCAACCCCGCGCTCATCAACCTCGACTTCGCGGACGTGCGCACCATCCTCAAGGATCAGGGCCTCGCGCACATGGGCGTCGGCGTCGCCAAGGGCGAGAACAGGATCGTCGAAGCGGTTCGCCTCGCCGTCAACTGCCCGTTGCTCGAAACGACTATCGAGGGCGCAAAGGGCGTCATCCTCAACATCGTCGGCGGCAACGACTTGACCATGGACGAAGTGCAGACGGCCGCGACTCTCGTACAGAGCGTCGTCGACTATTCGGCGAATATCATTTTCGGCGCCTGCATCGACAGCAATATCAATGACGAGGTGGAGGTCACGGTCATCGCGACGGGCTTCCCGCATGCCGATAATTATAACGCGAAGGAAGCGCGCAACGAAAACCGCAACTTTATCGTCAACCGCGGGCTTCCCGCACAGGGCGGCGCTGCGGGCGTAACGCCTTCGTACGGGCGTATCCCCATGAACAGCAATGCGAACAGCATGCAGGCACAGCCCCGCCAGCCGCAGTACGGTCAGCCGCAGCAGTATCAGCAGCCCCGTCAGCCGCAGTATGGCCAGCAGCCTTACCAGGGTCAGCAGTACCAGCAGCCCCGCCAACCGCAGTACGGCCAACAGCAGTACCAGGGCCAGCCGCAGCAGTATCAGCAACCGCAGTACGGCCAGCAGCCCTATCAGGGTCAGCCGCAGCAATACCAGCAGCCGTATCAGCAGCCCGCGCGTCCCGCGCAGCCTGCCCGCAATACGGAAAAAGAGGCGCCGACCTTCCTGCAGCGCATGTTCAAGAAAAAATAAGTTGATTCCGTGAGTACCGCCCGTCTGTATCAGACGGGCGGCTTTTCATGAAAGCGTTATGGCGGCGAATGAAATGAAAAAAGAAAGGGAGCACGGGTCAAGTGCTCCCTTTCTTCTCGGCCGAGAAAATGTACGAATGATCCAAATGCAAATCGGAAACTGTTTTCATGGAAAACAAAGACTGAATGATTAAGCGGGCAAGACAAAGAAAGTTTCAGTCAGCTTCTGCCAATGCTTCATTGTAAGCGGCGAGGATCGCGTCCCGCAGTTCCTCGCGGGTCTCAGTATTCAAGGGATGGGCGATATCCTTGAATTCGCCGTCGTTCGTCTTGCGGCTGGGCATGGCGATGAAGGGCCCGTCGGCGCCTTCGATCACTTTGATGTCATGAACGACGAAGCAGTCATCGATCGTGATCGATGCGACTGCTCTTAGTTTGCTGTCATCCTTGCGGACAAACCGAATGCGCACGTCTGAAATTTTCAAGATCTTATACCTCCTTTTTGTTTTTCGAATCCATTCGCAAATCCATTTTACTATACATTTTCCGAATTTTCAATAGTGTAGACGAAATTTTTTGAAAAAAATTCTAAAACTTTGTCAAAAAAGATAATTTTTTGCGCGTTTTAGCATATATTTATCCCATGCAGCGGAAATTTTGGCCGAAAAAGCAGAAAATTTATCTCATTGGAATGGGTGGCGTCAGCATGAGCGCGCTGGCTGCCTGCCTGTTGTCGGCAGGATTTACCGTTGCCGGCAGCGACCTTTGCCGAAACGAGCGTACCGCCGAGCTGGAAGCCCGTGGCGTTGCGTTTGTCTGCGGCCATGCGCCCGAGCGCGCGGCCCGATCGGACGCGGTCGTATACAGTTCCGCTGTGCCGGAGAGCGATCCCGAGCTCGCCGCCGCGCGTGCCGCCGGGATCCCCGTCTATGATCGAGCCGAATTGCTTGCGCTCATCGCATCCTGTTTTGAGATCTCTGTCGGCATCGCCGGCTGCCACGGCAAGACGACGGCAACAGCCATGTGCGCGCATGTATTGCAGGCATGCGGCGGCTGCACAGCCCATATCGGGGGAGAGGATCTCGATTATGGCAGCTATTTTGAGGGCGGCAACCGCTGCTTCGTCACGGAGGTGTGCGAGTACCGCGGCAACATTCGGAAACTGCGCCCGACGGTCGCCGTCGTCCTCAATACCGATGCGGATCATCTCGAGTGTTATGGCAGTGCCGAAGCTCTGTTCGATGCGTATGCGGCGTATGCGCGTTCTGCTCCCGCCGCCGTCGTGTGCGGGGACGATCCCATTTGCAGCGCCGTTCGTCCGGCTCTGACATTCGGCTTTTCGGAAAAGTGTGACGTGCGCGCCCTGCGCCTGCGCTCTTCCGGGGGGCGATACTCCTTTACACTGAATATTCATGGCGAGCCGTGCGGCCGCATCCGCTTGTATGTTTACGGCAAGCACAACGTCTACAATGCGCTCGCTGCCGCGGCGGTCGCCGAACAGTGCGGCTTTCCGCCTGCGCTGACGGCGGTGGGATTGGCCGGCTTTCGCGGCATTCGCCGCCGCTTCGAACGGCTGGGAAAATTGTACGGCGCCGAATTGATCGCCGACTATGCCCATCATCCGCGCGAGATCGCGGCCGCGCTGCAAACGGCGCGCGAAGCGTTCGGCGGCAGGCTGTTCGTCGTCTTTCAGCCGCACACCTATTCGCGCACGCGCTTGCTCTTCGATGATTTCCTGTCCGTTCTGTCCGGGGTAGAGGACCTCGTCATCTTTAAGACCTTTCCCGCTCGCGAGTACTTTGATGCGGCCGGCAGTGCGCTCACCCTTGCCGAAAAACTGCCGAACGCTCTCTATATAGAGACGCTGCGCGAGCTTTCCGTCTATCTGCGCTGCTCGCTGCATGCGGGGGATACCGCCCTGTTTTTGGGGGCTGGCGACATTTATTATGCCGTCAAGCGGCTTCTGAATGCAAAATTTTGATCTTGATTCCGCAAATTCTGTATAAAAATGACGGGGAGGGAAGCCGTTTTCGGCTTCCCTCCCCGCAATATTTTGGGATTTCAGATGAGGATCTCCGAGCCTTTTGCCTGGCAGGCGACGAGGTAATCGACGAACTGCCGCGCGCGGCGCGGGCTCCTTCCTCCCTTCACGAGCGCCCACCGCTCTGCGAGGGCGCACAGCTCCTCGTCCGGCAGGGTGATCTTGCCGTCGGCAGCGAGTTGGCGGACGATGGACAGGTATTCCTTTTTCCCCGTCGAGGAGAAGCAGACGGTCAGACCGAACCGGTCGGAAAGGGAGAGCTGTTCCTCCATCGTGTCGCGCGCATGCACGCTGTTTTCGCGGTCCGAGAAGTTCTCTTTCAGGATGTGGCGCCTGTTGGAAGTCGCGACGATCATCACATTGTCGCTCTTTTCGTGCATGCTCCCTTCCAGCCCTGCCTTGAGGGCCGTCACCTTTTCGTCCCTTTCTTCCAGCGAGAGGTCATCGATGAACAGCAGGAATTTAAAGGGAAGCGCGGCGAGTACGCCCTTGATCTCGTTGATCTCGCCGACTTTGTCCTTCGTCAGCTCGGCGGCGCGCAGCCCGGCGGGCGCATACTTGTTGAGCATCGCGTGCACGGTCGACGATTTGCCCGTCCCCTTGTCCCCGTACAGCAGCATGTTCGAGTAGGGCAGCCCCCGTACAAAATTGATCACGTTGTCCTCAACGGCGCGCTTTTCCGCCTCGTAATCCTTTAACTGGTCGAGTGTGATGTCGGGCGCGTTGCGGACGGGCACCAGCTTGCCGCCCTCGTAGGTAAAGGCCTTGTGGTCGATGAACATGCCGTATCCGTTCGCGCGGTAAAACTGCGCGAGCATTTCTGCCGTCTGTCCGCTCGCCCAGTTCTCACCGAAGGGGGCCTGCCCGCGGCCGATGCGCGGCAATCCGGCGCGCACCGCTTCGGCAATGCGCGGCGGCAAATCGTCTGTGCGTTCGGTCAGAGCCTGCAGGGCGGAGAGATCGTGCAAATAAGCTTCGCGCACGTCTCCCTCCGCCTTGCCCGCAAATGCGCGCCGAGCAAACAGATTGTCGTCATACAATACGGCGCGCGCGATATATTCTGCAAAATTGCGCTGCATATCCGTTTCCAGCAATGCCGCATAGGCGCGCGCGTAGCGGACCGGGTCATCCTCCCGCATTGCCCGTGCAAAATCGGCCGCGGCAGCGTCTTCCAGCACACCATTCAAAAGTATCAGCGGCTGTTCCGTTTTTTCTTCCATACCGTCCTCTCTGAAACACTTTTTCTTATCATTATAGTCCTTTTTGTGCTGAAAAGCAATTGATTCGCACCGATGAGTCTGCGGCGGCATCAAAAACATGCGGCTTTTACGTTGGGGGCAAAGAGGGAGGAAAGGGATCCGGCGATTCGGTTTTTCGATAAAACGCATCTGTAAAATTAATAAATAAAATCGCTCAATTGCTTGACGGAAGGGCTTTTGCGTACTATAATATTAACGAATTTCAATTCAGAAAATCATTTTTTCGGAGGAAAAAAGTTTATGGCAAAGATATACTATCAGTCCGATTGCGACATCAACGTGCTCAAAGGCAAGACGGTGGCGATCATCGGCTACGGCAGCCAGGGCCACGCGCATGCGCTCAACCTCAAAGAGAGCGGCGTGAACGTCGTTGTCGGCCTGTACAACGGCAGCAAATCCTGGGAAAAGGCGGAAAAGGCGGGCCTGAAGGTCATGACGACGGAAGAGGCCGCAAAAGCTGCCGATATCATCATGATCCTCACCCCGGACGAAAAGCAGGCGAAGATTTATAGAGAGAGCATCCTCCCCAATCTCACCGAGGGCAAGGCGCTCGCATTTGCGCACGGCTTCAACATTCACTTCAAGCAAATCGTTCCTCCCGCAGATGTCGACGTGTTCATGATCGCTCCGAAGGCTCCCGGCCACACCGTCCGCAGCGAGTACGTCGCTGGCAAGGGCACGCCCTGCCTCGTCGCCATCTATCAGGATGCGACCGGCAAAGCGCTGGATATCGCCCTCGCCTATGCGGCAGGAATCGGCGGTTCCCGTGCGGGCGTTTTGGAAACGACTTTCAAGTGCGAGACGGAGACCGACCTCTTCGGCGAACAGGCCGTCCTCTGCGGCGGTGTGACCGCTTTGATGAAGGCAGGTTTTGAGACATTAGTCGAAGCCGGTTACGATCCCCGCAACGCTTACTTTGAGTGCATCCACGAAATGAAGCTGATCGTCGACCTCATCTACAAGGGCGGCTTCTCCCTCATGCGTTATTCTATTTCCGATACGGCTGAGTTCGGCGATTATGAGACGGGCAAGCGCATCGTCACCGACGAGACCAAGAAGGAGATGAAGAAGATCTTGGAGGAGATCCAGGACGGTACCTTTGCCAGCAAGTGGATCGCTGAAAACAACAACGGCCGCGCTCATTTCAATGCTAAGCGCGCCATGGAGGCTTCTCATCAGTTGGAAGAAGTCGGCAGAGAGCTCCGCAAGATGTATTCTTGGAGCAACGAAAAGGAAGATATGTAAGGCATTTCAAAGCCGAAGGTACGGGGCTCCCGCATTGCGGGGGTCCCGTTTTGCGTTTGGATGAAATACTTTCGGGGGCGATCGTCTTTGTGCCGCGCATTGCGAACAAACTTTCGAAAATAATCCCGCATTTTAATTGAAATGTAAGCGGAAAAATGGTATAATGAAGACAATGACTGAAAGCGGCTTTTTGGCCAGCGGAAGGGAGAAATCATTGTGAGTAATTCGGGAAAAAAGGGAAATAACACCAAAAAGGAAGGGTCGCGCGTGCTCACGCGCGAGACGTTCGGGCTGGTACTCGCGCTGTTTACGCTCGTGGCGCTCGTCATGTTCGTCTCCCGCGGCGCTATTTTCGGGGACGTGGGCGAGGCGGTCAGCTCTTTTCTGCTGGGCGTCTTTGGGTATGCGGCGTTTGTCGTATTTGCGCTGCTCGCCTATGCGAGCGTCGCGCTCGTCTCGGGCAAGACGATCAAGGCGCCTGCGCGCACCGTCGTGTTTGCTTCGCTGCTCGTCCTCTTTGCTTTTTGTCTCGCGCATACCATTACGGCTGCCGTCGCGGGCATCCCGTATGAAGGGTATGGCGCTTATTTGGGTGATTGTTTTGCCGCCGGAGAGGGCGGCTTCGGCACGTCGATGGCGGGCGGCGCTCTCTGCGGGCTGCTCGTCTATCCCGTCGTGCAGTTGACGACGGCCGTCGGCGGCTATATTATCTTCTCGCTGCTCGTTCTTGCGGCGGCGTATTTTCTGTATGCAGGTGTGCGCGACAGCGCAGTCTCTGCGCCGCGTCCCCGTTCGGGCAAGCCCCGTGCGGCCCGTCCGCATTCCCGCGAGGAAGGGAAAGGTGCGGCGGCGCCCGCCGGGTTCTATGCGGGCGAGGCGTCGGCGGCTCCCGTACAGCCTCCGCAGACGGCGGATCCGTATTATCCGCAGCCGTCTGCCGGGCAGCCCGTGCAGGGGATGCGTCAGCAGCCGGCGATGCAGCAGCCGATGCAGGGTGCGGGTCAGCCGATGCAGGATCGCCACCTGTATGTAGGGGAAGATGAATTCGGCTTTAAAACTCGCCGCGAGCTGCGGCAGGAGTCCCGCCGCGAGCGCGAGGAGCGCCGTGCGCGAGAGGAGGAGGAAAAGCTGACGCCCGAAGAGCGCGTGCACCGTCTCCTGTATCCCGATCGCCCTATGCCAAAGTTTGACAAGCGCGCCAAACAGCAGCCGGCCGCCGGGCGGAGCGCATCCGTTTCATCCGATCCTGGCAAAAATACGGGTTACAGCAACTACATCAACAATCGGATCTACGACGACAGTTCTTATTTTAACAGTCCTACGCGCGGTACGATTTCTCGCGAACAGTATTCCAAAAATTTCAGCAACGGGCGGAGCATTTTGGAAGGGCATGAACTTTCCAGCCCGCGCTCTCCCATACCGCAGCCGGTCGATCCTTCATTGCAGCAGCCGGAGGCATCGCAGCCGGAAGGGCCGCAGCCCGCGGCACAGCCGCAGCAGCCGGAAACCTTCTCGCAGATGTTCCCGGATGCCTCGGCAGATCGGCCGAAAAAGATTTTGCAGGATACGTCCCGCCCCGCCGATCCGGCGCAGCCGGATATCCCCGTTTCGACCTATCAGTCGGACGGCAGCTTTTATCGCAGAGATGACAGCGGAGACTTCTCTCCCGGCAGTATCGATACCCATCGCCCCATTTCTTCTTTTCTGGACGGCTCATTTGCGGCAGACCGCGGAGCGGATGCAGGCATTTCGTCCCACGATGTTCAGCTGAACGGGGCAGATGAGGAGCCTGGCATCGATGTGAGCGATTTTGCACGCCGCGTCGGCTTGGGAGGGGCGGCATCCCGCCGCACCGAGCGTCCCTTTGCGGCGCCGAGCGAGCCTGCGCGCGATCGCCTTTCCGGGGAGTTCCCGCCCCGCGCCCGCCTGGCGGAAGATCCTTCCCGCGACGTATTTCCGCCGGCGGAAGACCGCGGGCGTATGCGCGGAGACTTGTTCCGCGGCCGCGGTCAAAGCGACGCGGTGCCCGGGGCGGAACAGCCCGCGGAACCGCAGCACCCCGCGGACGAAAGGTTTTCCCGTTTCCAGACAGAGGACGGGATCATCATCGGGGACCGCGGCGCACAGCCGGCGGACGGGTTCTCCGTTCAGCCGCCGCAGGAAACGCCGGCAGGGGAGCAGTCCGCGTTACAGCCCATCACGGGCGATTTAGATTCGGCAGTCAATCTGTTCGACGATGAGCCGCCTGCGCCATCCGTTGTGCCGGGCGCTGTCGATGCACTCGCCGCGGCAGAACCCGAACGCGCCCGCCGCGCGCCCGCGCGGCAGCAACAGCAGGAAGAGCGCCGCCCTCGGCACATTTATCCGCGCTACAATCCGCCGCCGCTGTCTTTGCTGAAAGATTATCCCAATACGCTCGCCGAAGACAGCGAAGAGGTGCAGTTCAACAAAGATACGATCGTCGAAACGCTGTATAATCTGCTCCGCATCGAAACGCAGGTCGTGCGCGTGACGCAGGGCCCTTCGGTGACCCGTTACGACATCGAGATCCCCGCCAATGTGCAGACCAGCCGCGTGCTCGGCTGCGATCGCGAGCTGGCGATGCGCCTGCGCGCGCGGGACGGCGTCAATATCCAGACGAATTATGAAAACGGTTCGATCAGTATCGAAGTGCCGAACAAGCAGCGCGCGACGGTCGGCCTGAAAGAGATCCTCCGCGCGCCCGAGTATGTCAACGCGAAGCCCGGCTCTCTCATGTTTGGCATGGGCAAGGATATCGAGGGGCGCTCGGTGTGCGGCGATATCAGCAAAATGAAACACCTGCTCGTTGCCGGTGCGACCGGTTCGGGTAAGAGCGTCTGCTTAACGTCGCTGATCATCAGCCTCCTGTACAAATACAGCCCGGAGGAGCTGCGCCTCATCCTGATCGACCCCAAACAGACGGAGTTCAGCGTGTACGAAAAGCTGCCTCATCTGATGATCAACGAGATCATCAGCGATCCGTCCAAGGTCATCCCCGTTCTCAACTGGGCGATCAATGAGATGGAGCGGCGGTACACGCTCTTCAAAGAGCGTACCCGCCAGGGTACCATGGTTCGGGACATCGACGGCTACAATGCCAGCCTCTCTCCGGACGAAGAAAAACTGCCCAAGATCGTCATCATCATGGATGAGGTCGCCGACCTCATGGCGGTCGCCAAAAAGGACGTGGAAGACCGCGTCCAGCGCCTGACGCAGAAGTCGCGCGCAGCGGGGATCCATTTGGTCCTCGCGACGCAGCGCCCTTCGACGGACGTCATCACCGGCGTCATCAAGGCGAACTTGCCCACCCGTATCGCCTGCAAGGTCACGCAGGAGGTCGATTCGCGCACCATCCTCGATTCTTCCGGCGCCGAAAAGCTGCTCGGCCGCGGCGATATGCTGTACAAGACGGATACCATGACGTTCCCGCGCCGTTTGCAGGGCGCGTGGCTGGATGACGCCGAAGTGCAGGGCATCGTCTCGTATGTCAAGGAGAACAACGAGGCATACTTTGACGAGCGCGTATACGATTTCATCAACAACGAACACGGCGGAGGAGGCGTCGGAGGGGACAGCGACGACAGCGTCGAAGCCGTCTACATCGAGGCGCTCAAATACGTCGTTTCTATCGGCCAGGCATCCATTTCCATGATCCAGCGCCGCTGTTCGGTCGGCTATCCGAAAGCGGGCAAGATCATCGAGTGGATGGAAAATATGGGCTACATCTCCTCTTTTGACGGGGCCAAAGCCCGCAAGGTGCTGCTCACGCAGGAAGAATTTGACAATAAGTACGGCGATTACGGAGTGTGATGAGTATACTCGATAACAAGATCTTTGGAATGATCTCCCTCGGCTGCGATAAAAACCGCGTGGATGCGGAGCGCCTGCTGGGCGAGATCCGCGCGCGCGGCTATGCAGTCACCGATGACATCGCTGAGGCACAGATCCTCATCGTCAATACCTGTGCTTTCCTCAACGAAGCGCGCAAGGAGGCGATCGATACCGTCCTTGAGTGCGACGAGTACCGCCGCGCCGGTAAATTGGAGAAGTTGGTCGTCACCGGCTGCCTGCCCGAAAAATTTTCGGGTGAACTGTTCCCCTCCCTGACGGAGGGGGACGTCTTCCTCGGCTGCGGCGACGCCGACGCACTGTTCGGCGCGATCGAGCGCTCGTATCGGGAAGGGCGTGTCAATGCGGTCGGTACCGGCCGCGAATGGAAGGGACAGCGCGTGCTCACGACGCCCCTGCACTATGCCTATCTGAAGATCGCCGACGGCTGCAACAATCACTGCACCTATTGTCTGATCCCCAAGATCCGCGGCAGATACCGTTCGGATCCGATGGAAGATCTCGTGGCGGAAGCGGAGTCGCTCGGAGAACTGTCCGAGCTCATCCTCGTCGCACAGGATACCACCCGCTACGGAGAGGACCTGTACGGCGAAAATAAATTCGTCGAACTCATCCGCCGTTTGTCCGCGCTGGATACGGTGGGCAGGATCCGTCTGCTCTATTGTTATCCGGAAGTCATCACCGACGCTCTCATCGACGAGGTCGCCCGCAACGATAAGGTGATCAAATACCTCGACATTCCGCTGCAGCACAGCGAGGATCGCATTTTAAAATTGATGAATCGCCGCGGCACCCGCAGTTCCTATCTTGACTTGATCCGAAAGCTGCGCGCGCGCATCCCGGGCATCGCCATCCGCTCCACGTTCATCGCCGGCTTCCCGTCGGAAACGGAGGAGGAGAGCGCCTCGCTCGCTTCTTTTTTGCGCGAGGCGCGGCTGACGAACTGCGGCTTTTTTGCCTATTCGCGCGAGCCGGATACGCCCGCCTATCGCCTGCCGGGGCAGGTGTCTGCACGCGTCAAATCAGACCGCGTCCGCAATCTGTATGCAGTGCAGCGCCAGATCTCGGAAGAATTTTTGCGTACAAAAATCGGTACGGTCGTCGACGTTCTCTGCGACGGTGTCGATTATGAGGGGGGCCGCTTTGTCGGCAGAGCGTATTGGAGCGCGCCCGAAATCGACGGCAAAGTTTACTTTCAGGCTCCGTTTGCGGAGCAGGGCAAGGTCTACCGCGTCGCCGTTACCGGCGCGGACAGTTATGACCTGTTCGGTCAAACGGAGGATTTTGCATGAACCTTCCCAATAAGATCACACTCACCCGTATCTGCCTCATTCCCGTCTTCGCTGTCGTCTTTTTGGTGGAGGCGATCCCATATCGCGGGCTGATCGCCTGCGGTATCTTCGTGCTTGCGGCGTGTACCGATTTTTTGGACGGGCACATCGCGCGCTCGCGCGGGCTCGTAACGGATCTCGGCAAATTTTTGGATCCGATCGCGGATAAAGTTCTCGTTTCGACCGCGCTCATCCTGCTGTTGTGCCGACCCTCCGCGTGGGATTTTCTCGAATTGGGCGGTTGGCTTCCCGCAGCGTTGGGCGTATGCGTCGCGCTCATCCTCGCGCGCGAACAAATCGTCAGCGGACTGCGCATGGTGGCGGCGGCAAAGGGCGTCGTGCTGGCAGCCGATCTGAGCGGCAAAATCAAGACGACGGTGCAGGATATCGCCGTTGCAGCGCTCTTGGCGGCCGCGGATCTCTACGCTTTGCATGGCCTGACGGGGACTGTCGTCTGTGCCGTCGGGCTGATCGGCATCGCGCTCGCCACGGTGCTTACCGTTTGGTCGGGCGTTGTCTACCTCGTGAAAAATCGAAATGTACTGAAAGAGAAGAGTGAAGAATGAAAAACGCATGTATCGTCATTCGAGATAAAGAACAATCTTTCAGCGGCGACGAGTTCGAACCGGTCGTCGCGGCACTGATCGACGGAGGCTACGCGCCGGATCCCGTATTGTTGGTCGCTGACGACGATGTGCATGCCTTTGCACAGGCGCTGACAGATTATAAAAACAGCAGCAACAATCTCTTTGTCATCGCGCCGGGGGGTGCGGCTGCCGAATTGCGCCTGCGCGTATGCGAGATCTTGCAGGCCGCCATCCCGCAGGGATGGGTGGTCGAAAAGCAGAAAAAGCTGATCGCTTGTCTTGCGGGCGGTGCGCGCGGCGCGGAGATCGCGGAAAAGGAAGTGATCCCTTTTTTAAATGCCAAATATGCCGTCCAGCACGACAGAGTGGTCCTGCGCGCGGTGGGCGCCCCGGCAGATACGGTCAAAGCTGTCCTGCGCGAGGCGGAGCAGAACAGTGCAGGGCAGTTGCGCGTGCATCTCACCGAGAGTGCCGGCGATCAGCGTTTCGAGATCGTTTACGACAATTCGACGCCGAAAATGCTGATCGACGATGTGACCCGCCGGCTGATCGTCGGCCTCGGCGATCACGTCTATGCCGCGGACGATACTCCGCTCAACCGCCGCGTCATCGAATTGCTCTCGCTGCGCGGGCTCAAACTGAGCATTGCCGAATCCTTTACGGGCGGCGGCATCGCGCAGAAGCTCATCGAAGTCCCCGGAGCGAGCAAGGTGCTCTTTGAGAGCATCGTCGCTTACGACAACGGTTCTAAAATGAAGAGGCTGGGCGTACACGAGTCGACCCTGCGCGGCAAGGGCGCCGTTTCAGACGACACCGCCTATGAGATGGCAGCCGGGCTGATCGCGGGAGGGGACTGCGACGTTTCGGTCGCGACGACGGGCATCGCGGGGCCGCAGTCAGACGGTACGGATAAGCCGGTCGGGCTTTGCTTTCTTGCCGTCGGCACGAAAGAGACCGTCTATGTCTATAAATACATGTACGCTGGCACGCGCAGCGAGATCACGCGCCGGGCGATCACGCAGGCGCTCTACCTGCTGTATAAGCAGCTCAAATGATCGCAGAGATCAGTCTGACAAAAAACCGGGCGATCGGCGGCTCGCTGCAGGGCGCCGCAAATTTGACCTTTTGCAACGGAGAATTGGATCATGGAAAATAACAAGCAGAAACCGCAGGATCAGGAAAAGCTCAAGGCTCTCGACCAGGTCCTCGCACAGATCGAAAAACACTACGGCAAGGGCGCCATCATGAAGTTGGGCGGCGCCGCCGGAAACACGGATATTGAAGTCATCCCCACGGGCTGTCTCTCTCTGGATATCGCGCTCGGCGTTGGAGGAATCCCGCGCGGGCGTATCGTCGAGATCTACGGCCCCGAATCTTCCGGTAAGACGACGGTCGCCCTGCATGCCATCGCACAGGCGCAGAAGGCTGGCGGCATCGCGGCCTTCGTGGACGCCGAGCACGCGCTCGACCCCGTTTATGCCAAAAAACTGGGCGTCGATCTCGAAAATCTGTATGTTTCTCAGCCGGATACCGGCGAGCAGGCTCTGGATATAGTCGACGCGCTCGTGCGCAGCGGCGCGGTCGACCTGATCGTCGTCGATTCGGTCGCGGCGCTCACCCCCAAGGCAGAGATCGAGGGGGATATGGGCGATTCGCACGTCGGTCTGCAGGCCCGCCTCATGTCGCAGGCGCTGCGCAAGCTGACCGGCTTCATCAATAAATCCAAGACCTGCGTCATTTTTATCAATCAGCTGCGCGAAAAAGTCGGCGTCATGTTCGGCAATCCCGAAACGACGCCGGGCGGCAAGGCGCTCAAATTTTATGCCAGCATTCGGATCGACGTGCGCAAAGGGGAGGCTCTGAAGGACAGCGACGGCATCATGGGCAACAAAACCAAAGCCAAGATCGTCAAAAACAAGCTTGCGCCTCCTTTCAAGACGGCAGAGTTCGATATCCTCTACGGCGAAGGCATTTCGCAGGAGGGGTGCATCATCGACCTCGGCGTTGCCTGCGATGTCATCGGCAAGAGCGGAGCGTGGTTCTCGTATGAAGGAGAAAAGGTCGCGCAGGGGCGCGAGCGCATGCGCGAATGGCTGCGCGCCAACCCCGAACAGGCGCAGGAGATCGAGGAGAAGATCCGCGCCGCTTACCGCCCTGCGCGCGAGGAACCGGATCCGTTGCCGGGAGAAGAGGCGGAGTAAACGGCCATGAAGCACGGATTTGTGAGGGTCGCCGCGGCGACGCCGCGCATCCGCGTCGCGGATACCCGTTTCAATACAGACAGCATTCTTTCCTGCATAAAGCAGGCAAAGGAAGAGGGCGCCGAACTGCTCGTCTTTCCCGAGCTTTGCATCTGCGGCTATACCTGCGGCGACTTGTTCGGGCAGGATGTATTGCTGCGCGGTGCCTCGGAAGCGCTGCGGGAGATCGCCGCCGCGACGGAAGGGGCGGGGATGCTCGTCTTTGTCGGCGTGCCGCTCAAAGTCAACGGCGTCCTGTATAATTGCGCCGCCGCTCTGAACAGCGGCAAAGTGCTCGCCTTCATTCCCAAGCGCCATTTGCCCAACTATGCAGAGTTCTACGAAAAGAGAAATTTTCAGCCGTATTCCGGTGAAAATATCCGCATCCCCTTTGGCGGGGAGGAGATCCCCTTCGGCAGGAAGTTCGTATTTCGCTGCCGCGAAGAGTCAGATTTTACTGTCGCCGCAGAGCTGTGCGAGGACCTGTGGGTCCCCGCTCCGCCCTCCGTGTCTCATGCACTGGCGGGGGCAAACATCATTGTCAACCTGTCCGCCAGCGACGAAACGGCGGGCAAGGCGGAATATCGCCGCCTGCTCGTGCGCGCACAGTCGGCCAAAACGGTATCCGGCTACGTCTATGCGGATGCCGGCGACGGCGAATCGACCACCGATATGGTTTTTTCCGGGCATGACCTCATCTGTGAAAACGGCGAGATCCTCGCCGAGAGCGCGCTGTTTGCAAACGGCATTACCTGTTCGGAGATCGATGTACGCCGCCTCGCCTTCGAGCGCCGCCGCATGAATACCTTTTATGACGGATCAGATCTGTGCGGCTATGAAACCATCTCTTTTTCTGCCGGCGGGGCATGGGAGTCTCTTTCCCGTCCCGTCTCTCGCCTTCCCTTTGTCCCTTCTTCCGGCCGTGCGCTGGACAACCGTGCGGAACTCATCCTGTCTATGCAGGCAGCCGGGTTAAAGAAGCGGTTGGAGCATACGCGCGCGGCGACGGCCGTCCTCGGCATTTCGGGCGGTTTGGACAGTGCGCTCGCGCTGCTCGTCTGTGTACGTGCCTTCGATGCGCTCGGCAAGGATCGCAAGGGGATCCTCGCGGTGACCATGCCCTGCTTCGGCACGACCGACCGTACCTTCCAAAATTCGCTGCATCTGATGCGGGCGCTGGGCGTTACATCGCGCACCATTCCCATTGCAGATGCCGTGCGCGGGCACTTTAAGGATATCGGGCACGACGAAAATGTGCGCAACGCCGCGTATGAGAATGCGCAGGCGCGCATGCGTACGCTCGTCCTGATGGATCTCGCCAACGATACAAACGGCCTCGTCGTCGGCACGGGCGATCTGAGCGAGCTGGCCCTCGGCTGGGCGACGTACAACGGCGACCACATGTCCATGTACGGCGTCAACGCGTCCGTTCCCAAAACGCTCGTCAAATATCTCATCCGCTATGAGGCGATGCGGCTGGGCGGCGAAGCGCAGGCCGTGCTCGAGGATGTGCTCGACACCGAGATCAGCCCCGAACTTCTTCCGCCGGAAGGGGGGAAGATCGCCCAAAAAACGGAAGAGTTGGTCGGCCCGTACGAGCTGCATGATTTTTATCTGTATTATGCCGTCCGCTGGGGGTTCCCGCCGCGCAAGGTCTTTTTCCTCGCACAGACGGCTTTTGCCGGGAAATATGCGGACGCAGTACTCAAAAAATGGCTGGTCAGCTTTTACCGCCGCTTCTTTTCGCAGCAATTCAAGCGTTCCTGCCTGCCGGACGGCGTCAAGATCGGTTCGGTCGCCCTTTCGCCGCGCGGCGATTGGCGCATGCCTTCCGATGCCTCGGCATCACTTTGGCTGGAAGAGGCAGAAAATTTATAAAAAATCGCGAAAGTTTCGGCATTTTGCCGAAACTTTTTTGCTGCCCTCATATGCATTTCTCCGATACTGTTGACAATCTCGGAAAAATGCGGTATAATTGTTTAGGTATAAATTATAAGCGGGCAGTCTGTCCCCATGCCTTGGCCGCAATTTCGGGAATGCGATCGGGCGGGGAAAGCTTCGCATAGTTTATATACGAGTTTTTTTTCACAGGAGGCTATTTCGATGTCAGCAGCGAAGTTGAGCTCCCTGTTTCTCGTCTCGACGGGTGTATTCGTCGGGGTACTTATCGCCGCTATAGTAGTGGTCGGCGCAATCGCCTTCTTCATCGGCTATCAGCTCTATAAAAAGAGCACGGAAAAGAAGCTGGGTGAAGTCAGTCAGCGGATCAAAATAATGCTGGACGAAGCGGAAAGCGAGAGTAAAGCATTAAAAAAGGAAGCTATTTTAGAGGCTAAGGAACAGGACTTAAAACTCAGAAACGAATTTGAACGTGAATCCAAAGAAAAGAGATCGGAACTGCAGCGCGCAGAACAGCGCCTGATGCAGAAGGAAGACAATCTCGACAAAAAGGAAGATGCCCTGCAAAAGCGCTCGGATGCGCTGGAGCAGCAGCAGAAAAATCTCGTCCGACAGGAAAACGAGATCAAAAAGATGCAGGAAAAGGTGAACCACCAGCACGATCTGATGATCCAGGAGCTGGAAAAGGTCGCCCAGCTCACCCGCGAGGAAGCCAAAAAGATCCTCGCCGAAAATATCCTCGACGAGACCCGTCACGACGTTGCCTTGCAGGTGCGCAACATCGAACAGCAGGCGAAGGACGAGGCGGACATGAACGCGAAAAAGATCATCAGCCTCGCGATCCAGCGCTGCGCTTCCGATCATGCGTCCGAGATCACCGTCTCCGTCGTGCCTCTGCCCAACGACGATATGAAGGCGCGCATCATCGGCCGCGAGGGCCGCAACATCCGCGCTCTCGAAAATGCGACGGGTATCGAGCTGATCATCGACGATACGCCCGAAGTGGTCATCCTCTCCGGATTTGATCCGGTCCGCCGCGAAGTCGCCCGCCTTTCTCTCGAAAAGCTGATCAGCGACGGCCGCATCCATCCCGCCCGCATCGAAGAGACGGTGGAAAAGGTGCGCAAGGAACTGGATCAGCAGATCAAGGAGAACGGCGAAGCCGCCATGTTCGAAGTCGGTATCTTCGGCCTGCATCCCGAACTGATCAAACTGCTCGGCAGGCTCAAATACCGCACCAGCTACGGCCAAAATGTGTACAAGCATTCCATCGAGGTCGCACAACTCGCCGGTATGATGGCGGCGGAGCTGGGGTTGGACGTCAATCTTGCCAAGCGTGCGGGCTTGCTGCACGATATCGGCAAGGCGGTCGACCACGAACAAGAGGGCACCCATATCCAGATCGGTGCCGATCTTGCCAAAAAATATAAGGAAAACAACAACGTTATCAACGCGATCATGGCGCACCACGGCGATGTGGAGCCGAAGACGGTCGAAGCCGTTCTCGTGCAGGCGGCAGACGCGATCTCCGGCGCGCGTCCCGGTGCCCGCCGTGAAACGAGCACCAATTACGTCAAGCGCCTCGAGCAGCTCGAACAGATCGCCGCTTCTTTCAAAGGCGTCGACAAGAGCTATGCCATCCAGGCGGGCAGAGAGGTCCGCGTCATCGTCAAGCCCGAACAGATCGATGACGCCCAGACGCTCTTCCTCGCAAAGGATATTGCCAAGAAGATCGAGCAGGAGCTCGAATATCCCGGTCAGATCAAGGTCAACGTCATCCGCGAATTCCGCGGCGTCGAATATGCCAAGTGACGGTCGGCTGAAAGAGGAACAGTTACAAAAAACGCCGCGCAAGGTTTCGTCCCTGCGCGGCGTTTGCCGTTCATGGTGCATTTTTTGGCGCAGTGTTTTGCAATAAATATCCACCGGCATAGCCGGTGGTTTTTCAGTTTCGGGCTGTTAGCCCTCATATTACCGGCAGCGCGCAAGCCGCGACTATGACGACCTGGCAGTCATGCAATTGTTACTCGCCGCCCGTTAACGGGCCTTTCCTGTGCTTAACTTTCTTCTCCTATGCCTTTGCTCCTCTTTTTTTGTTCCTTATTTCTATTTTCCCGTTTACTTTTCTATCCTTGCTTTTTCTTCTCTTTTTGCCTTTTTTCTTATTGCCTTTTCTTTTGCTCGTTTTTTGTTCATCGGCTTAGCCTTCTCTGAACCCCGCGACTATCGCGGGGTTTTCGTTATACAAAA
>ERZ1643247.355-NODE-355-length-56867-cov-9.978156_pt1 | contig 56867 bp, 48 predicted proteins | sample MGYA00579264_ERZ1643247 | MGnify/ENA primary metagenome ERZ1643247 (study PRJEB29033, sample SAMEA4952262) | chicken gut metagenome | biome: Broiler Chicken; feature: Gastrointestinal Tract; material: Caecum | place: Ireland | collected 2018 | study: Broiler... | reverse complement strand
GCACGTCCCATAGCAACACGCTGTCTCTGACCACCGGACAGAGCCTTCGGTTTACGGTCAAGCAGTTTCTCCAGATCCAGGATCTTAGCTGCTTCTTTTACCATCTTATCGATCTGATCCTTTGGAGTTTTTCTCAGTTTCAGACCGAAAGCCATGTTATCATATACTGTCATATGAGGATACAGAGCGTAGTTCTGGAATACCATCGCGATATCACGGTCCTTCGGCTCTACATCGTTCATAACTTTATCATCAATTTTCAGTGTTCCGTCGGAAATTTCTTCCAGACCTGCGATCATACGCAGTGTGGTGGATTTTCCACATCCGGAAGGTCCTACAAAGATGATAAACTCTTTGTCTGCGATCTCCAGGTTGAAGTCCTTAACGGCTTCAAAACCATTTGGATATCTCTTGGTAATGTGCTGTAAAGATAAACTTGCCATTTTTCATATCCTCCTAGAATTCTTATCCTGTCTTTAACCCCGAAGCGCCGAATGACGCTTTTTGTTTCTGAACTAAGTATACCTAAACAGACCAATTTGCACCATACCATTATTCCACAAATTTTCCGGAATGCCCTTGTCAATAATGCTTATACCCTCTACCAGCGCCCACCATCAACAGCAGAATAAACAAAGATATTTTCTTTTCGTAGTCACATTGACGAATCTCAAACTTTAGATTCTCTTCATTGCATTTTTACCGAAAATTCGCTATACTACTCAATATATTTTAGTAGAAAAGAGGAATAACAGCAATGGGTATTTTCAATCCTGACAGTAAGTTTTCGCAGTTTATGAGCAAGGTCTTCGATCTTATGGTTTTGAATCTGGTATTTATCTTTACGTCTATCCCGATTTTTACCATCGGCGTCAATTATACCGCTCTGTATTATGTAACACTGAAAATGGTGAAAAACGAAGAGTCCTATATCTGGAAGAGCTACTGGAAATCCTGGAAACAGAATTTTAAACAGGCAGCCGGTATCTGGCTGATTTTCCTTTTCCTCGGCATTTTCCTGGTTTTCGATGTCGTCCTGACAAACTATATGACCGGTGCAGCGTCTTATCTGAAGTATGTATTCTTTGTCTTTCTGTTTATCTGGGGCATGGTTCTGACCTACGTCTTCCCGGTTTTGTCCCGATTTGACAACACCGTCCGACAGACGATCAAGAATTCTCTTCTGATGGCGATCCGTCATCTGCCTTGGACCATCGTTATGCTGTTCATTAACCTTCTGCCGCTGATCCTGTTTATCTTTGCTCCGACGTCCATCTCTTCCTTGGTGACCTTCTTTATGATCTTCCTTGGAACCTCTGTTGTAGCGCTTGCCAATTCCTGGTTCTTTGTAAATAAGATCTTTCCGTACTACATGCCGGCGGAAAAAGAGGAAGAAGAACTCTCAGACCTGGAAGAATCCAGCCGGGTCATCGAGGCAATGGATCGTGCCAGCACGGATTTTCTGCAAAATTCCGGAACTGCTTCAGAAGAAACTTCTGATTCCGATGGTTCCGTTTCTGACAGCGGCGCTTCCGAAACAGATGAAACGACCGTATAAAAATGGCCGGAGAAACAGCCGTTTTGTAACTGCTGAATAGGATTCACCAAAAAAAAGAACCCCTGATTTTTGATTTTTTCATTTTTGACATATGATTTAATCACAAATCAGGGGTTCTTTTTTATATCTTTCCGTAATTGCTTTTCAGAATATCTTCTTCAAATTAAACAAACTAAATTTTCCAACGGAGGCTTTCTGCTGCTGTCACTGGGATTTCCGCTCTTTCTGCAGCTTTTCCCAGAAATCTTCCTCCGACTGTCCGGATGGTTCCGGCGCCGGCTCCTTCGGCTGCTTCTTCTGTTCTTTCACTTCATCAAAGGTGATCGTTACCTTAAACAGATCACCGTCCAGATAGATCCGGAAAGTTCCATGCTGCAGGTTCGTCAGGTTTTTCGCAATGGAAAGTCCCAGTCCGCTTCCCTCCGTGCTTCGGCTCACATCGCCGCGGATAAAGCGTTCCGTCAGTTCATCCGCATCGATGTTCAGCGGATTTTCTGAGATATTTTTGATGGAAAAGACGACCTTGTCGTTCCGTTTCACCGCATCAACGTAGACCCGCGTGCCTGGCATCGCGTATTTTACAACGTTGACGTAAAGATTCTCCAGCACACGCCAGATCCGGCGGCTGTCCGCACGGATCACCAACGGCTCGTTTCCGAGCACACAGATCAGCGACAGATTTCTTTCTTTAAACCGTTCGTCAAACTCTCCGTTGACCTGCTGGATCAGTTCGTTCAGGTTCAGGTTCATAAATTCCAGCTTGATATTTCCGGAACTGATCTTGGACGCTTCCACCAGATCCTCTGTCAGCTGTTTCAACCTCTGGGATTTTGCATCCAGGATATCAATGTATCCTTTGATCTTCGGGTCCTGGATCCCCTCCCGTTTCAGGAGATCCACATAATTGATGATCGACGTCAACGGCGTTTTGATATCGTGAGACACATTGGTGATCAGGTCGGCTTTCAGACGTTCGCTCTTCATCTGTTCCTGAATCGCCGCCTGCAGGCCTTTTCCCACACTGTTGACTGTCTCCGCCATTTCCAGGTTATCGCCGCGCAGTGTCGTCAGATCAATCTTATACTCCAGATCTCCGCTTCCGATCCTGCGCAGTCCCTGCTGGATGGTCTGACGTCCCGCCGCTTCGCGCACCAGATAGAGTGCAGCGATAATGTCCAGCAGAACCGCCAGAAAAATACCGAATCCGCCAAAAACGCCGATAAAAATAATCTGCAGAAGCGCAAAAATTGCAAATACCATCAAGATCTTCTGCGTCATCTTTCTCGCATCGTAGACTTCACGGCACATTTGAAAAATACTCCGGACCAAGGATCTGCTCCAGAGATTTTTTCCCTTAATCCTTCGTATCAGACTGCTGTAAATCGGCATCATAAGCATTATCCCTCCACTGAGTGAGAGACCCGCAAAAAGAGAACGGTACGCCTGCATATCCCTGAAATACGACTGGGAATTTCCAGTATAGACAGTCGGATACTGGTCAAAGCTCACACCGATCACCAGAACCGGAAGGCAGATGATCAAAGCGCCCGTCAGAAAGATCAGGATCAGATATACTTCCGTAGGGATACCATCAAAGGAATACAGCCGGATTTCCCTGTTATAGCAGTTCCGCCCTGCCTGCAGAGTGACGAGTACCAGGCCGACCAGCCCAAGCACGATCCCTGCTGCCGTAAGTCCCGCCAGAAGCGGGGTCCAGCTGCCCCATACAGAAAATACACTGGCTGCCTGTGAAAACTCATCCTCCACAGGCCAGGAAGTATTCAGCACAACGACTGCCTTCTCCCCTTCCGTAACCAGATTGTTCGCCGAGATCCAGGAAGTGAGCACCTGCATCATATCCGAAGAGGGTGATTTCTTTTTAAACTCCGCACGCCCAAGTTCCCGCGAATACGCCACACCTACCAGCTGTCCGTCCGTGTGTTCCTCCGAAGCGCTCATCGCTGAAACCGCCGTGTCGTATCCCCCGCTCCAGCTGTCCACGTTGGTATAAACGGTTCCATCTTCCAGTTCAATACAGTACTGAACGTTGCTCTCCTCTCTCATATCACCGTCCGCGTTCCTGTAATTCTGCAGTGTACGCACGGTATTGTAGAGTGCCTGGTACAGATCATACAGAGATACCTGGCGGTTCTTCGCCGCGTAATCCCTGAGACTCACACCCGACTGTGGAAGTTCCGTTTCATAATCGCCGCCCAGCTCATAAAGATACAGAAACTGTGAAGAATAATCTTTATAATCACATTCCTCCGCCTCCAGAGAACTGATCGTCTGCTGAGACGGTGTAAAATGTGAACCGTTGCAGTCGATTTCATTTCCATCCGGATCTACGATTATATTATAATCTGCATTCAGATACGTTTTCTGATCTTCTCTTGCTTTCTGATAGACATCGACGTATTCCCCATTCTCATCATAGGTATCTTCATAAACCTCGACTCCCGCATCATTGGTCGCATATTCCTGCGCAGAATACATCATGTAATCGTTAAACATCGAAAGAATTCCGTCGGTCATCTGGTCCAGCTGTTCCAGCGTATAGGAAGTATTTTCTCCCTCCTCTCCAAGGACACCCTCCCCAAATTCCGTGATATCCACGGTCGTCTCGGACGCCGGCGCATCGCTGATATGCAGTTTATGCAGTCCTTCGTAAAAGTCCTGTATCTCTTCCAGCTGCCCGGTCATGAGCACTCCGCAGGACTCCGTACTCTCATAAGGAGTCTTTGCCCTGCCGATGGGAACGCCCCTGGAGGCAAGATCCAGCAGAAGGATTCCGCAGAACCCGGCGAGAAAGATGCCCAGCGCACACAGGCACAAAACCACTGTCTTTGCAGGTACACTGTAAAAAGCTCTTTTCTTTTCTTCCATCTGTTTTTCCGTTCTCCTTTTTAAAGTTTCTCAATCTTGTAACCGATTCCCCATACCACTTTCAGATAATGGGGGTCCTTTGGGTTAATCTCGATTTTTTCACGGATATGACGGATATGTACCGCCACCGTGTTATCCGCGCCGATGGCCTCCTCGTTCCAGATGCTCTCGTAGATCTGCTCGATGGAAAACACCTTTCCCGGATTTCTGACCAGAAGAAGAAGAATGTTGTACTCGATGGGGGTCAGTTTTACAGGCTCTCCTTCTACCGTAACCTCTTTCAGATCATCGTTCACCACAAGTCCTCCGACCTGAAAAACATTCGCGTTTTCCTGCTCCTGCATGGTTCCCAGCTTGGTATACCGTCTTAACTGGGATTTCACGCGGGCAACCAGTTCCAGCGGGTTAAACGGTTTGGTCACATAGTCATCAGCACCGATGTTCAGCCCCAGAATCTTATCCACATCCTCTGATTTCGCGGACAGGATAATAATCGGGATGCTGCTGGTCTCCCTGATCTTCAGCGTCGCGCGGATGCCGTCCAGTTTCGGCATCATGACGTCAATGATCAGGAGATGAACTTCCTCCCTCTCGAGCATCTGAACTGCCTGCATCCCGTCATAAGCTTTCAGGATATGATAGCCTTCCTGGGTCAGATAGATCTCAATCGCGTCCACAATTTCCTTGTCATCGTCACAAACCAGTATGTTGTACATAATTTTCTTCACCTCTCTGAATTTTTTTCGTTTCTGCCATGAGATATCAGATGTTCTATAAGGATATCTTAGCAGTGAAATTTTTATTTCGTCTTATGAAAACTCTTAATAATGTTTTAATTTTTCAATAAGAGTCCGGCAGACATTTCTCTTTTGTCCTGCCGTACAGAAGAGCCGCTGCCCCCAATTACGCAATATTATACACAACTTCCGAAGGAAAAACAATTCACCGTACACTTGACGCAGAAATCCGTAAACGCCCAGACCTGAAAGAACTGCAGCAGCGCTTCATCCAGCTGAACGCTGTGTCATCCGATTGCTGTGCCATCTGATACCATCTGAACGCTGCGCCATCCGATTGACACACTTCTGTCACCATGTTATAGTATCAGAAAACAGACGCCGGAACACGGCGTTTTCGGAGGAAAGGATTGGGGATATGTTTCGACTTTGGGGCCGGCTGGTCTATGACGGCAATTATACGGCAAAAGATCTTGTAATCTGCGACGATACCAAGGAAACCCGGACGCACAAAATCTTCCGCGGACTGAACAGTATCTGTGACACGTGGAATCTCGCCGTTCCGATCTGGCTGGATTCGAATATCACGGATTTCAAACGCCACAGCAAAACGAGATTCCGCCAGGACAACTGGATCGAAGAAATCGACTTTGATTTTCTTGAGATTCAGGTGATCGAAGAAGATTGAAAAAAAGAGGATATTCCAAACCTGATTTCTGGAATACCCTCTTTTTGATTGCTCTGATTTTGATTGCTCTAAGACTGCCGTATCAGATCTTTCCGATCAGCTCACTCTGCTTTCCATCCCGCAGGAATACTGGGATTTTTTCTATCGGCGCGCCGATCTCATAGGCACGTCCGCCGGCATATACCTTTCCGTCACTCATGTCGGTCCAGGACGCCCCCGTCGGCAAATAAACGGTCCGTGATTCCGCACCCGGCTGCACAACCGGAGCCACAAGGATATCGGAACCGAACAGATACTCATCCGTGATATCCCAGCAGTTTTTATCCTCTGGGAATTCATAAAACAGCGTCCGCATGACCGGATGCCCTTTCTCATGTGCCTCGCGCATTGCCTCACGGGTATAATTCCTCATGGACTCGCGCAGCTGAATATATTTTACCAAAATAGGATAATTGTCCTCACCGAAACTCCATACTTCGTTGTCTGCGCCTGTCCACTCACGCTCTTCCCCTGCCTTGTTGATGATCGGACTGTGGGGATCGCGGCTTCCATGCAGCCTCATCACCGGGCAGAATGCTCCAAACTGGAACCAGCGAACCAGAAGCTCACGGAATCCCTCGTCATAGATGTTTCCCGCATGGAATCCTCCGATATCCGTCGTCCACCACGGAATACCGCTGAGTCCCATATGAAGACCCGCGCAGATCTGCTTACGGAAATCCTCCCAGCTGGAGAAGATATCTCCGGACCATACCAGCGCTCCGTATCTCTGGCTTCCGACCCATGCGCAGCGGGCAAGATTTACGATATCCTCCTGTCCGTTTTCCTTCTGTCCTTCGTAGAACATACGGGCATACTCTCTCGGATAAATATTCCCAACCTCTGCCACAGGGCCTGCGAAATACCGGTAACTCTCAAAGTCATAGGTGGTAAATTCCGGTTCCGCCTCATCCAGCCAGAAAGTTTTGATCCCCATGTCTGCGTAATTCTTTTTGATCTTTTCCCACACATACTTTCTGGTGCGCGGATTGGTCGCGTCCAGAAAAACGTTGTTTCCGTGGAAAACCATCTGCACGTCCACACCGGAGTTTGCCTTGACCAGAAGCCCCTGCTGCTTCATCTCCTCATAGTTTTCGCTCCGCCAGTCGATCTGCGGCCAGATGGAAACCATCGTCTCAATTCCCATTTCCTTCAGTTCCTTTACCATTGCCTCCGGATCCGGGAAGTATTCTTCGTCAAAGCGGTAGTCACCGCAGCGCGGCCAGTGATAATAGTCGATGACCAACACATCCAGCGGGATGTTTCTCTTCTTGTACTCCCGGGCAATGTCCAGAACCTGCTCCTGATTGTAATAGCGCAGTTTGCACTGCCAGAAGCCAAGTCCGTACTCCGGCATCATCGGGACTCTTCCTGTCGCCAGCGTGTATTTTTCCTCAATCTCCTGTGGATTGTCCCCGGCTGTGATCCAGTAGTCCAGCTGTTTTGTGCTTTCTGCCACCCACTCCGTGGTATTGGTCCCGAAATGCACCTCTCCGATCGCCGCATTGTGCCACAGGAATCCATAACCGAGGCTGGACACATAGAACGGGATACTCGCCTGGGAATTTCTGTGTGCCAGTTCCAGGTTGCAGCCTTTCAGGTTCATCCGCTCCTGCTGATACTGTCCCATGCCGTAAATCTTCTCCTCCGGATCTGAGACAAAGCTCGCTTTCAGGTGGAAGTTTCCTCCCGGAAGTGTCTTGTAATGCCTCGCTCTCAGAGACAGCGCGCCGCCATTGGAAATTTCCTTCAGGAGCACTTCCCCCTTCTGGTTGCGGAACGTCATCTGCAGCGCATTCCCCCAGGGCTGTACCTCCATGACCGCGGTGATTTTTCCGTTGGTGATCACCGCCTTCCTCTCTTCGATTTCGATTTTGACCGGAGTCTCCTCCTTCGGAAGGAGGGCAACGCTGCCCTGCTCCAGATCGCTGAGCAGTCCCGCGCGGACTCTCAGGCTGTCTCCCATCCACGGTTCTACCTTTACCGTCTCGCCATTCTGGCGGAACAGCAGGGCATCCCCCTGTTTCTCAAAAAAATTCATCGTTTTTGCCTCCCATGTTTTTTTCTGTCTTTTCTCTGTCATTTTACCATCTGTCCCAAAAAACTTCTAGAGCGTATTTGAAAATTGTCTTCGGCAAATATAGAAAAAACAGCCCAGAAAAAATTCCAAGCTGTTCTTTCATATTTTATTCAATTCTATGTGTCCATGTGCTCTCCAGGCAGGAGACTGCGTTCCATCGTTCCCATATCGGGGTCTTCCGCCTTTTCATCTGCTTCCCCTGCCTTCTATGCACATGCCTGTTTCCGGGGATGTCTCTTTTCGTGTATCGGAATTACAGTCTCTTCATCAATTTTTCGCGCTCTTCCTCATAGCCTGGTTTTCCAAGCAGAGCGAACATATTCTTTTTATAACTCTCAACGCCCGGCTGGTTGAACGGATTGACGCCGGATACATAACCGCTGACTCCGCACGCAAACTCGAAGAAGTAGAACAATTGTCCAAGATAGAACTCATTCTGCTCCGGAATATTTACCATCAGGTTCGGCACATTTCCATCGGTATGCGCCAGAATAGTTCCGTTCATTGCGCTCTTATTTACGAAATCAATGGTCTTTCCTGCCAGATAGTTCAGCCCGTCCAGATCTACCGGCTCCTCGCCGATGGTCAATTCCACACGGGATTTCTCCACATTCATAACGGTTTCAAACATAATTCTGGAACCATCCTGAATAAACTGTCCCATGGAATGAAGATCTGTGGTCAGATCTACGGAAGCCGGGAAGATTCCTTTCTGGTCTTTGCCTTCGCTTTCGCCGAACAGCTGTTTCCACCACTCGGATACATAGTGGAGGCTCGGCTCATAGTTGCACAGGATTTCCACCGCTTTGCCCTTGCGGTGCAGGATATTGCGGACTGCCGCATATTTCATCGCATCGTTTTCTGCAAACGGAGTATTCAGAGCAAGCTCTCTTCCGGAAGCTGCGCCTGCCATCAGCTGGTCGATGTCTGCGCCGGATACCGCGATCGGAAGAAGACCTACCGCTGTCAGAACGGAGAAACGTCCTCCCACATCATCCGGCACCACGAACGTTGCGTATCCCTCTTCATCCGCTACATGCTTCAGGGCTCCCTTTGCCTTGTCTGTAGTAGCATAGATACGTTTCGCCGCGCCTTCCTTGCCATATTTCTTCTCCAGGATCTCTTTGAATACGCGGAACGCGATTGCCGGCTCTGTGGTGGTTCCGGATTTGGAGATCATGTTGATGGAGAAATCACGGTCGCCGATCACGTCGATCAGTCCCTGGATATAGCTGCTGGAAATGCTGTTTCCAACGAAATAAATCTCCGGAGTCTTTCTCTGCTCCTTTGTAATGTTATTGTAGAAGCCATGACGGAGAAATTCGATCGCCGCGCGCGCGCCCAGATAAGAACCGCCGATACCGATCACCAGCAGGACTTCAGAATCGCTCTGGATCTGTTTTGCCGCTTCCTTGATGCGCGCAAACTCCTCTTTATCATAATCCACCGGCAGATCGATCCATCCGAGGAAATCGTTGCCCTGTCCGCTTCTGGATACCAGGACTTCTTTTGCGGAATTGGCGATCTGCTCGAAAGACGCCATTTCATTTTCACGGATAAATTCTGCCGCTTTTGAATAATCAAATGTTACTTTTGCTCCCATAACACTCTACTCCTTTGCATGATTTTATTTTAACTGTTCCGTCTTCTTCAGAGGAACGGAACAGCTGTGAACAATGACAAATCTATATGAATAAGTGTAGCAAATTCACTCTTTTTTATCAAGTCTCAGAACCATAAAATTTCGAGTTCCAAAATTCTGAAAGATTTCGGATCTTTTATTTCATATACTCCCGGATGATCTCCCGCATCAGCTTCTCTTCCTCCGGCGTGAGCATCCCGGAGAAACGGCTGTCAGCCGCGGCGGTCTGGCGGATACCCTCCCGCACCTGGCTGATCTGCTCTTCCTCTTTCATCTCCCGGACAGCCTCCCTTCGCTGAGCCGCCGTTTTCTTTTTCCTGTTCTCCTCAGCCGCTGCAGGTACCTCAGCAGGCTGTACACCGAGCTGCATCTGATTTTCCAGGTAATCGGTCCATCCGTCCAGCAGGATTTCCTCTTTCCCGGAGAAATCAAAATTTATCCGTAAAAGCAGAAGCCCGCAGATGATCACGCCTCCTGCCACTGCATACTGAACCCAGAGATACGTCTCATACTCATAGAGATACATCACAAGAATACTGAATGCCAGGATCGCAAAAGTGACCGCCGCCGCATTCTGACTCCCCGCTTTCAGGGCCTGCACCCCGATGCCGGCGCTCCGTCCTCCCGCCATCTGGCTGCGCAGGAACGCGCCCATATTGGCAATCGGCTCCTTCCGTTCCCTGACCGTCCGCAAAAGCTGGCTGGTCCATTTCAGTTTAGGCTTGTCCAGCCGTTTCAGGTCTTTGATCGCCTTGCTGTAAAAATGGTTGCTCCAGAACAGACACCATACTCCTGCGATGCCTGCTGCTATCATTGCGTACAAGAACAGATTCTGATTCATGCATGTCTGCAGCATTTTTTTGCCCCCTATTTTTTATTTTTTGCCCGGCCCGGCATGGGAACATTATAAGCCCGCAAATATGGATTTGAAAATAAAAATCGTTCGTCAAATTCTCTGAAAAAGAATCCGTTCTTTCTGCAAACCGGCGGTTTTACAGACGTTTCACCATTTCCTGTGTCAGATTGACACAATGCTGCGCCGCTTTTCTCTCAAATTCCGGATAATCCATCGTCGCGCTGTCGTCCGCCTTGTCGGAGATCGCCCGCAGGATCACATAGGGGATGTGGTTCAGATAAGCCGCCTGGGCGATAGCCGCCCCTTCCATCTCCGTGCAGAAGCCGTCCAGCTCGTCCACAAGCACGCTCTTTACGCCATGATCGGAGATAAACTGATCCCCGCTGAGCACACGTCCGGAAAATACCTGGATCTCCGGATTGACCTCCCGGCATGCCTCCGCCGCGACTTTCTGCATCGTCTCGTCCGCAGGGAACGCGAATACGTCGATCTGCGGGATCTGTCCCTTCTTGTAACCCAGCGCACGGACATCCATATCATGGTGAACGGCGTCTGTGGAAATCACGATATCCCCGATGTTGATCTCATTTCTCAGGGAACCGGCAACACCGGTGTTGATCACCGCATCCACCTGAAAATCGTCCACCAGGATCTGCGTACAGATTCCAGCATTCACCTTACCGATGCCGCACTGTACCACAACCACCGGCTTTCCGTTGAGCAGTCCCTGGTTGAATTCCATGGATGCTTTTTTTGTCACGGTAACGTCTGTCATCATTTCCTTTAATCTGGCAACCTCAATCTCCATTGCCCCGATAATTCCTATTCTGTTCATGTCTTTTTCTTCCTTTCTCTGCCGCGGTTCCCGCGGTTTCTGAACGCTGCGGTCAAAAGCCGCAGGCAAAACATGCAGTCCTTCAGCCGGCGGAACAGTTATCACCGCTTTTTCACAGGATAATCTTAACATATCTCTTGAAATTATGGTATATTTTTCTTTTCCGTGTTATAATACCGAAGAAAAATGTTAAATGAAGTACGCAAAGGAGGCAACCAAACATGGAATACACAACAAAAGGCACCTGCTCACGCAAAATCTTATTTGAGATCACCGAAGACAATAAGCTGCACAACGTACAGTTTGTCGGCGGATGCAACGGCAACACCAAGGGCATCGCTTCTCTGGTGGAAGGCATGGATGCAGACGAAGTGATCAAACGTCTGAAAGGCACAGACTGCAACGGACGCGGAACTTCATGTCCGGATCAGCTGGCAAGAGCACTGGAGGCTGCAAAGCAGTAAAGACCGGGAGGATACGTTCCCTTCCGCTGTCCACAAAAAGAACGCTGTTATTTTCAAGTACCTTTTCCCCTTTTTGAAATCGAAGGAGACGATTGTTTTTGAAAATGGCAGCGTTCTTTTTCATTCTTTCCCTTGCTATTTATTTTGTTATCTATCTTGCAATTTATCCTGCTTTTTTCTATTTCGTTTTCTGCCTATCTGTCCCATTTATCACAAAGACTGTTGATCTGGTCCGCAAACTTGGACAGGTCCTTATTGGCTCCGCCTTTATTTCTCTGAATCACAGCCAGCAGCCTCTGGCCTGCCGCAAGCAGACGGTCAAAGACAGGATTTCCGGTTCCGCGGATGGAAGTGGAAGTAACCTTCTTCTCATACGGAATTCCTCTGGTACGTTCAAGATAAACTCCATGAGCCAGGTCATAGACGGTACCGGAAAACGGCGCGTCCGCCGGGTAACCCAGTTCATTTCTCAGCCGTGCGGCAAAAAGTTCCGTAACCTTATCTTCACCGTGAGTGACAAACACCTGCTCCGGCCTTACCTTAAAGTTTCCTGCCCAGCGCATCAGCCCTTCGTTGTCCGCATGGCCGCTGACACCGGGAAGCTGGCAGATCTTTGCATTGACATGAACATCCTCACCGAGAATCTTCGCGTCCTCTGCTCCCGAAAGAAGATGGCGTCCCAGAGTTCCCGCCGCCTGATATCCTACGAACAGAATCGTACACTCTTTTCTCCACAGGTTATGTTTCAGATGATGCTTGATACGTCCGGCGTCACACATGCCGCTGGCGGAAATGATGACCTTCGGATCCTCGTGAAGATTGATCGCCTTGGATTCATCAGAGGTAATGGAAAGCTTCAGACCCGGAAACTGGATGGGATTGATTCCCTGCGCCAGCAGTTCGGCAGCCGCCGAGTCATAGCATTCCGCTTCATGTTCCTTGAAAATATTCGTTGCTTCCACCGCAAGCGGGCTGTCTACATAGACTGGGAAGTTTCCGTATCCCCGCACCAGCCTGCGCTCCTTGATCTCCCGGATGAAGTACAGCATTTCCTGCGTCCTGCCCACGGCGAAGGATGGGATGACCACATTGCCGCCCTTATCGAAGGTCTCCTGGATAATCCGCGCCAGTTCCGCCACATAATCCGGACGTTCACCGTGGCTGCGGTCCCCGTAGGTGGATTCCATGATCACATAATCCGCTTCATTAATATAATGAGGATTGTTGATCAGCGGCTGATTGTCGTTTCCGATATCTCCTGAGAAGACCAGTTTTTTCGTTATTCCGTCTTCTGTGAGCCAAAGCTCGATGCTGGCGGAACCCAGCAGATGTCCCGCGTCCACAAATCGTACCTTGATACCGTTGGCAAGTTCCACTCTCTGATCATAAGGGAATCCCACCAGACGCTGGATCACGCCCAAGGCGTCTTCCATCGTATAGGGCGGAACGTATTCCTCCTTGCCCGCACGGCGGTTTCTGCGGTTCTTCCACTCTGCCTCGGACATCTGGATGTGCGCGCTGTCGCGGAGCATGATGTTGCACAGATCCACAGTCGCGTCGGTCATGTATACATCTCCCCGGAAACCGTGTGCATATATCATAGGAAGATTTCCGGAATGGTCAATGTGTGCATGTGTGATCAATACAAAATCCAGCTGGGACGGCGGGACTGGCAGCGGACTGTTTTGATACAGATTCGGTCCCTGTTCCATTCCGCAGTCTACCAGAAACTTTTTCCCGGCTGCCTCGATGTAATAGCAGCTGCCGGTTACCTCATGTGTTGCCCCCAAAAATGTGATACGCATGCTTCAAGCCCCCTTTGGTCTGAATCTGATATAACGTGCAATAGTTCAGCTGGCTGAACAATCACCTGTAATGCTGCTTTTTTGTCATCTATTATAATTATATACGAGAATTTAGGAAATGTATAGATTTTTGATTTGTTTTCTGATAATTTATTGTGAAGTTTTTATAAAGAGAAAGGTGTAAAAAGCAACGTAACCGCTCCGACAGCGGAACGGTTACAGAACAACACTTTTTCATTTAAAGTTCGATGGAACGGAAATCAATTTCCAGATCATGATAAATTCCTGCCTTCACAGTTTCCGAGAACGTATAATCTCCTGTATCCTCAGACTCGAAGTTGTAAACAAGGATCCTGTTTTTCTCCGGATCAACAATCCAATATTCGCGGACACCGGCGGTTCGGTACTTGAACAGTTTGGTATAGTAATCCATCCGTCTGCTTCCGGGAGATACAATCTCTATGATCCAGTCCGGCGCACCTGTACAGCCTTTGTCTGTAAGTTTGTCTCTGTCACATATCACACTGATATCCGGTTCCACGTAGTTTTTGTCATCTGCATTCAGGAAAACCGCAAACGGCGCGATATCCACCTCGCAGGCGCCGCCTTTTCTTTTCATATAGTTGTTGATGATGGTGGAAAGCTCCAGCACGATCCGCTGATGTTTCCTTCCCGACGGCGCCATCATATACATCTGTCCGTCAATCAGTTCCGCCCGCTGACCGGCAGGCAGGGCATAGATATCATCCACAGTATATTCTTTGTTCTGTCGCGGCAATGGCATAACTACACATCCTTTCATTGTTCGATGGATGAAATACATTCACTAAGTAACACCGTATAACTAAATTTCTCTTTCTTATATAAAAATATAACATGAATCAGAAAACACGTACATAGTAAGATGGAGTATTTTTTTATACAAAACGAAGCTGTCATGCTGACCGGAATGATATAGCATGACAGCTTCGCTGTGTTTTCAGGATGGCGTTCAGAATCGCATCCATCGTGGGGTCTCCGGATGTTTTTCATTTTATGTGATATCAGCACAAAAACAGTTTCGGCCCTTTGCTTCTGTGAGATACCTTTTCCTGACACCGACAAATTTTGTCCCGGTTACTCGACCTACCGAGACTTTTACAAAAAAACAACTTATCCTAATCCATGATCTGGGGGCTACTTTCTTTCCTGCGTTTCCGTTCATCATTGAGTTTGGATATGAAAACCCTGGTTGAGAGCCTGCACATGTTTTGGATACATTTTGGTTCTTTCTTTTGTATTTTTTTGATTTTATTGTTTGGAATTGGATTTCTCGCTGCAATGTAGTGTTAAGAGTTTGGTTTTGCAGGATTCATCGCTTGGTTCTTTCTGACTTTTTTCATTTGTATCGGATATGATCGAGAGAACCCGAAAGGATCATAGGCGATAGGTATGGGATGATGGTTAGCCGATGTAGATGCCGTCAGTGCGGGAAATCAGATTTTCTGCTTTTCCGTCTTTGGACGCGTAGTGATAGCCGCGGAGACGGTAGTAATAGCCTTTTTCCACAGCATAGTTCATACCTCTGGTCAGTGAGTTGTCATTCTCCACCGTATAAGTAAAACTCTTATAACTGCTGAAATTTGAATCTCCTTTTGACCGCTCCAGATACAGGTTCAGCTTCACCACATCACAGGTCACATAACAGCTGGTGCTGCCACCGATACCAACGACACCGTTTCCGTTGTTTGTGATTTTGATAAATCCCTGTGCCAGGTAGCTGTTGCGAAGTCTGGCCTGCTCGAAATCCTCCGCTTCATTCCCATCTGTCAGCACCGATCCGTCTACGACGTTTCCCAGATACTGCGGCTCTTCCGCATAAACCTTCTTCCCGCTCAGGGATAAGACAAAAACCACCGCAAATACCGCCAGCATACAGCCCCATTTTCCAAATGTTTTTTTCACGTTCCCTCCTTCCTTCCATTTTTTACACTACATAATGTAATACGGTTGAGAACGCAAAATGTTACATGGAAAATGAAATATTTTTTAAAATTTCCATTAATTCCTCGTACGAAATCTCTCCATAAAAATTATATGCCACATTTTTATATTCGCAGCTTGCAATGTATTGTTCTTTTCCTTCTTCCGCATTCTTGATCACAAACTTCATCTTTCCGCTTAATGTCTCTATTTCTTCCGCCGCATCCTCATTTTCCTGATTTTCTTTAATGTTTCCCTGTGACATATCCGACAGACTGTTTGACATTTCCAAATAAAGATACCCCTGTTCATATGAATATTCAATTTTAGCATAACCTATCTCTTCAATTATTTCGCACGACTTATACTCCATCCCTTCCGGCAGATATAAAAATTCCGGTACCTCAATATTTAATGTATCTGTAATATCCCGCCGTGCTTCATCCTCACTCCCCGCAGACATTGCCCTATCCTCTCCATTATTCGCTTTCAGCAAATCCCCGGTCCCCAGCACCTCATTCGCCGTCTGAAGCAGTCTCAAACGGTTGGCTTCACTGGTCATGGAAAGTCCGAACATCGCTGCCGCAGCAGCCAAACATACACAGGCGACTTTCGTAGCTTTTTTCTGGAACCAACGAATTTTTTCCGGACGACAGTTGGCTGCACGTTTCTCAGAATCTTTTTCCACCATATTCTCTTCCGTCATTTTCTCAGGTTCTTTTTGTGTCTTTTCTTCCATTTCTTCTACCTTTATCGGGATCTTCTCTGTGGTCTTAGCTTTCTTTCTCGCCACTGCTTCATCGAAAGCCACAACCCTAGAAACTCTTTCTTCTCCTGTATCCACCGCCTCCATCTCGCTGTCCGCCGCATTTTCCTCTTGCATCAGCCCTTCCGCCTTCAGCCTCCCAAGAATTTTCAAATACATATCATCATATTCCTCTGAGGTAAGACCGGGAAGTTCTTCGTCTGCCGGAGGCTGCTGCATTTCCTTTTCTCTGGCGCGGAGCATCGCTTCAACTACTGAATTATTCTGTTCGTTTTTATTTTCCTTCTCATTCATTTCAAAACTCACCTCTGACTGTGCGACCATTCACTCATTGAACGGTCACTATCTGTTCCTGTTCCGCTTATGGGTGGCTTGACTTTTTTATGACAGCAGGTGATAATAAAAGCACGACAAACCACAGGGAGGAATTTGCATGAAACATATTGTACTCACTGGCGGCGGTACTGCCGGCCATGTTACACCAAATATTGCGTTGATTCCGCGCCTCCAGGAGCTGGGATATCAGATTTCCTATATCGGCTCCTATGACGGAATCGAAAAAAAATTAATCGAAGATTTAAATATTCCTTATTACGGCATTTCATCCGGAAAACTGCGCCGTTATTTTGATCCGAAAAACTTCTCAGACCCTTTCCGTGTGCTCAAAGGCTTTACGGAGGCGAGCAGGCTGCTGAAACAGCTGAAGCCGGATATTGTGTTTTCCAAAGGCGGCTTCGTCACTGTTCCGGTGGTTATCGCCGCAAAGCGCAGAAAAATCCCGGCGATCATCCATGAATCGGATATGACACCCGGCCTTGCCAATAAGCTTTGTATCCCGGCGGCTTCCAAAATCTGCTGCAATTTCCCTGAAACGGTCAGCTGTCTTCCTGCCGAAAAAGCCGTCCTGACCGGTACGCCGATCCGCCAGGAACTCCTTTCCGGAAATAAACTTCAGGCGCTGAAGTTCTGCAACTTAGCCGCAAACAAACCGGTCATCCTCGTCATTGGCGGAAGTCTCGGCTCTGTGGCAGTGAACAATGCGGTACGCCAGGTTCTTCCGGAACTTCTGAAAGATTTCCAGGTGATTCATCTTTGCGGAAAAGATAAACTGGATACGTCTCTTCAGAATACGGAAGGTTATGTGCAGTTTGAATACATCAAAAAAGAACTGCCGGATCTGTTCGCCCTTGCCGACGTGATCATTTCAAGAGCCGGCGCCAATGCGATCTGTGAGATCAGTTCCCTCGCCAAACCGAATCTTCTAATCCCGCTTTCTGCCAATGCCAGCCGCGGCGACCAGATTTTAAATGCGCGCTCTTTTGAAAAACAGGGCTACAGCATGGTTCTTGAAGAAGAGGAACTGACTCCGGAAAAACTTCTGGATGCCGTGCATCATCTTTACCAGAACCGTCAGACCTATATCGATGCGATGTCTCAGAGCGGTCACACAGATTCTATCGAAAAAATCATTTCATTGATTCAGGAATGTCAAAAATAAAACTTTCTCTGCCGTTCACGAGTGTGAACAGCAATCATCTTTGTCGGATGCGGACAGGCTTTTCAGACTGTCCCCATCCGACATTTTTTTCAAAGCTTTTCTTTTACCGCAGCAAGGATTTCTTCCTTAACGCTCTCTTCAAGAGTCCCTGGTTTCCATGTGATTCCCGCATTGTCATTCTGATAGCGGGGGATCAGATGAAGATGAAAATGGAAGACCGTCTGGCCTGCCGCCTCCCCATTGTTCTGAACCAGGTTGAACCCGTCGCATTTCAGCGCTTCTGTCATAACTCCTGCCATTTTCTTTGCCAGCACCATGGCACGCGCTGCCACTTCTTCCGGAAGTTCATAGATATTGGCATAATGTTTTTTCGGAAGGATCAATGCATGTCCTTTCGTCGCAGGACCCTGATCCAGGATGACACGAAAATCATCGTCTTCATACAAAGTCGCGGTTGGAATCTCTCCGCCTGCCAGTTTACAAAAAATACAATCCATTTTCTTTCCCTCCTGTCAATCATGACGCCGTTTGCTGCCGCCGACACATGACCGGCGGTATAGAGCGTATCTGAAAATTCATTCCTGCACTTTTCAAACATGCTCCGGGACGCCTCTTATCTGTTACTATAGCACACTCCGGGCAAATGAACAATCCATTGCCCGCCGCCTTTTTCACTATTTTGTCTTTTTTATTTGAAATATGCAATACCTTTTTCATTGCCATATTCCTTCAAAAGTGTTACACTTTAAACGGTTTAGACCGGTACATAATATATTTTCAAGGAAGGGTTTACAATGCTCAGACAAACACAATCTTACGAAGAGAATGAAAGTTATCTGCTGCTTTCAAAAGTATCTCACGAAATACGAAATCCTGTTGCACTGATCAACAGCTTTCTGCAGCTTCTGGCTGTCAATCATCCGGAACTGAAAGATGATAACTGTTTTCTGAAAATTGAAGAAAATATGGACTTTTTGAAAGGGTTGTTGGATGAATTGTCCACGTATAATCATTCACATACCGCCAATATGGAAGATGTAAATCCGTATCTACTCCTTCAGGATCTTACCGCATCTGCCGCTGCTCTGCTGGAATCACAGGGAATCGAGCTTCAGCTCACAAAAGAAACGGCTGTGCCGAGAATTCCCATCGACAAAATAAAATTTCAGCAGCTGATCTCAAACCTGATCCGCAATGCGGCGGAGTCTATGCCTGACGGCGGCACGATCCATATCCGCCTGTCCTGTGACGGCGATTTTGTCTCCATTAAAGTGGAAGACACCGGCTGCGGTATTCCGGAAGAATATCTGCCGACTCTGTTCGACCTTTTTGTGACTCACAAAAAGAACGGAACCGGTCTTGGTCTTGCAATCTGCCGGGAGATTGTCACTGCCCATCACGGTTCCATTTCCGCACAGTCTGTTCCTGGTGAAGGAACGACTTTTACTGTTATGCTTCCCGTGGCATAACATCTGCATATCCGTAAAAACCAAACACGCTCCAGCGCTAATCAAGGAGCATACAGACACACTTTCCGTCTCATTTTCAGCGGAAAGCAAAACAGCATGTTCAAAAAAGAAACATTCGTTATCTGTTCCTTTCTGAACATGCTGTATGTGTTTTCTCACCAATTCTTCTTCTGCTTTTTCCTCTGCATCAGATAAACCGGCGACAGGATCAGCATAACCGCCATGCCTCCGATAAATCCGCCAATATGTGCATAATTATCTACATTGCTCGACTGAAATCCCACCAGCAGAGTCAGCACAACCATCAGGCAGACCCGCCGCAGGGATAGATCCTCCAGACGACCCTTGTTTAAGATCAGCAGAACCACAATTGCTCCAAGAACCGCGAAGATTGCCCCTGAGGCTCCTGCGGAAACGACCGCTCTTCCTTGCGCGATTTCATACCGATAGGAACATAGATTGCCCGCCAGTCCTCCAAGCATGTATACTGCAAGATACACTGGTTTTCCCACCGTCTTTTCCAGGTAATCTCCCACAAACAAAAGCAGAAGCATATTGTTGAACAGATGGCTGATGCCAAAATGCAGGAACATACTGGTAAACAGACGATAGGTTTCACCAGCCTGGATCAATGGCGTATAGGCAGCGCCCCAGCGGATCATGTTTTCCATATCATTGCTTCCCCCTGTGAGGGTCACCAGCAAAAAGACCAGGATATTAACGGCTATCATGATCAGGTTCAAGACGTTTTTAGGATTTCTCAGCATCCGTTCAATAAAATCCTCGTTGGGATTATAATACTCCTGTTGGTTCATATTCCTCTCTCCCATATTCCGTTTCTTTCGATGGTTTCCATTATAGGAGATGGTTTTTCTGATTGCAAGGTTTTACGGGCTGTTTATCCTTTTTTCACTTATTGTCTCAATGTAACAGAGATCTGAAACTCTACCTTTCCAGAAACTGATATTTAATATCCGCAAAGGTGATCTCATCCCCATCTTCCAGTTTTCTCGGAATGTCTCCTTCCAATGGGATTTCATTGACATAGGTTCCATTGCAGGAATTCAGATCCGTCAGAAGACAGATGCCCTGAGCACAGTGAAGTTTTGCATGAAGCCTGCTGACGGTCGGAAATGGGATCACCACATCCGCCGCCGTCTGCAGTTTTCCTATGGTTGTCTCCTCCTTGGAAATCACAATTTCCGGAAGGTTCGGGTGAGAAACCGGCACCAGACAAAACCGGTTTTCCCTGGGTCTTCGATAAAGGGGTTCTGTTTTCTGATACAATAGCTGGTCAAAAAACAACTTCCTTTCCTTCTCTGAAAGGCTCTCTGGTTTCTGCTCGGAAACAGGTTTTCTTTCCGATTCCAATACGGTTCTTTTTTCCTGAATAACTGTCGGTTTTCTTCTACAACTGCATTCTTCTGCCCTGCTCCCATGATTTCCCTCTTCTTTACATCTCTCAAAAATATCATCCGCTTCCTGTGATGCTTTTCTATCCTCGCGTGCTTCTTCAACAGAAACCCGATGGGAAAAAAGCGGGGATTCCGATTCTCCCTGATTCTTTTTCAAAAACGGCTCTATTTCTTTTTCCCCTTCCAGAAACGGCTTCATCTCCTTCTCCGCATCTTCCCGGTCCTTTTTTCTCAGCCAGGCGGAAATCACAAGGATGGAAACACCCGCCGCAGCCAGCAGGATCAGATACATAAATGCAGGCACCTGGGTAAAATACATCAGATACAGCACCAGCCCCAAAACAGCCACTCCGCCAAGGATCACTGCGAACGTCCAGATTCCGCTTTCCTTTTCTGCTTCCTCCTCTTCCGTAAAAAAGGATTCCATTGCTTTCTTTCTCATATCTTCCTTCTGTTCCTCCGCTTCCTGTTTTTCCTGAGCGAAAGGCTCCTCCTGTACCGGAACCTCCGGTTCACGCAGAAGCACGCTTCTGATCTGATCCAGCGGACAGTCCTCATCTGTCACCGCCTTATACAGACCATATCCCAGTACTACAGTTTTCGGCTCCTGGTGATTCAATTTGGGCAGCAGATACTCCATCAGTTCCCGTAACTGATTGTTCACGGAATGTTTCTCACCCGGCAGATAACAAAAACTGAACTGCAATGGTTCCGCTGTCAGATAGACAGTATTCGGAGTAAGGATGAGTCCCTCCGGATCCAGAAGATAACTTCCCAGTTCTTCCAGCACTTTGACAATCTCCTGAAACAGCATTTTCAGAAAACTGCATCCTACCTGCTGATGTTCATACACTGTACTCAATGACTGTCTGGAAGTAATGTCATAATAAAACAGTGTATGATTGTCCATCTTATGAATACGGCATTCCAGAATTCCTGTAATGGAATTTGTCTGAAGCATCCTGATCTGATACGATGCCGCATCCGGCTCTCCTTCCTCTCTGATGATCATATAGTTGTGATTCAGATCCCTCTTATAATCTATCTGCATCGTTCCCTCACTTTCCTATCCCTGCGAAAGAGCCTTTGAGCATCCGGCTCTTATGTCAGGATATGATATTCTCCACCATACGGATCCTTCGAATCCGCTCTTCCGGCCTTATATTTTTTGCTTCTGCACTGACGTGATACTTCCAGATTCCATGACCCCATAACTGACAGACGCTGCCCTCAAACACAGCTTCTGTATGTTCATCCGTTACCTTTACCTGTCCCTGCGGCACTTCCGTCGGCATTCGGTGCGCCTTCAGAAGGCTGCTGAGTTTTTCCTTTGCATATCTTTCACCGCTTTCCTGACCCATCCTGCCATAACTGTTCCCGGTCATCACCGTTTCAAAGGCACAGAGTGTATAGTAAGCTTTATCGTGAACGTAAAAATCCAGCGAGATCAGAAGAAAAATGACGATCAATGCCAGCGGAACTACAAGAGAAGCCTCCACGGTGATACTTGCCGCTGCCTCCTGCCATCGTTTCTTATTCCGGCGTATCACTCCGTCTTTGACTCTGTTTTTATCTTTGATTCTTCTCAAACAATCATCCTCCCGATACATCCCAGCAAAAGAAACGGAATAAACGGAAGCGAATCTCCTTTCCGAACCTTTTTCAGGATCAGAAGGACTGCGCTGCACCCTGCACATGTCAGCATTCCTCCGGTCAGGATCAGAACGATATCCCACACTCCCGTCCATACCCCTGCCGCCATCACAACCCATCCGTCCCCATACCCGATCTTCTGTTCCGTAAGGTATGCCGTTCCGAGAAGTACACTCCCGGGAAGGCATGACAGCAAAATTTCCGCTGTCTCTGTTTTCTGTCCAAAAAACTGCCACGCCACACCGGCTGCCAGACAGGCGCCCGCCAGAATCACATTGATCTCTTTTCTTCGAATATCCATGATCGAATGAATCCCAAGAATGCCAAGGGCTGCGCCTAACCCTATCGTAATTGTCATTCTCCCGCTCCTTTCTTTTCCATAGACTGACAAGTGCTGCAAACCGGATATCCGGCAACTTCCGAGTGCTTGACCAGCCGGACACTCCGTTTCAGTCCGCTGCATTCCGATGAATTGTGATACCGGTTGCCGCTGGAGGTAACATACAGCAGATCGTTCACCGCTCCGCCGCCTACACATTTTTCACAGGCATGATACCGTTCACCGCTCTCATTTCTCATACTGCTGATCTTTCCCTTGCTTCCGGCAGAGATTTTTACACTCAGATGACGGCAGGCAGATGAGGTATGATAAACTTGTCCATGTTCCGTGACAAAAACCATCTCCTCATAATTCCCCGCCTGTCTCTCCTGATCCGTATCTCCTTCCCACGCCCGCACGCTCGCCCGGCAGGTTACCTTCACCTCCGGGCGGAAAAACAGATAACCTGTTTTCATCTTATAATCCGCCTGAAGTTTCACTGTATGATCCTCATATCTGCTTCTCAGGAGAGAGATACTTCCATGTTCTCTGACTTCTTCAGGCAGCTGGCTTTGCGCATACATCATGCAGGCACCCGTTCCCAACACCATCTCTGCGCCTTCCTCTTCTCCCGGAAGCACATACCCATAGGTACCGAGTGTTTCCGCGCTTTCCTGCAGGGACATATTGACCATTCCCTGAAGCCTGCATACTTCCATCAGGTTCAGCAGAGTTAAGACCGCGAAGAAAAATAAAGGGAGAACCAGCGCTGCCTCTACCGTCAGGCTTCCTTTCCGCGAGATGCAAAAGGTTACCCTCTTACCGTAAGACAGTTTTAGAAATTCTTGACATGGCTGTGACAGAGATTGATGTCTTTGGGATTTATTTCTTTGGGATTTATGTCTCAGAAGAGCTATGGTTTGATATTGTTTGAATGCATGATAAAATCTATTCTCTGTTTTCCGATAAGAGGGCACCCTTTTACACCTCCGTTCCATAAGCATATTGGCGTTCTATCCTTAATGTTTCCGTTCCGTATCTCAGGTTCATTTCCAGCCCCATCGATGAGATGCACTGGTCGATGCAAAAATCCGGAACACCCAGCCGGGTGCGCATATTGTGTTCCACCAGATCCATTGTCCTGCTGTTGATTCCACCGGAATCCTCTTTGATCAGAAGAATCCGAAGGTATTCTTCATAAGAAAGCCCCTGCTCGCTGCTTTTTCTCATAGAATCCAGCCCATCCAACAGATTGGGAAGATTTTCAAGAGACAGCTGCCAGGATCCGTCCGTTTTCACCAGGGCAACCTTCCCTCCATCCAGAAGTTCCCGGACATCCAGGATGCTTTCCGCAAACGCCCAGCAGCCGATCAAAGCCGCAGATATAATTCCAGATGCAACGGGAATCGCCAGGGCAGAAGCAATGGTCAGCGCCATCGCGTTCACCTGCGCGCGTTTCTCCGCGCTTGCCAGAATATGCACCGCGTTGGCTGCCTCTCTCGCCGCCAGGAGCTGTCCGGCAACGCTTTTCAGATTTTCCATATCGCTTTCTTTTCCCGCGATTGCATACTCCACCTGACACTGTAACCCTCCTGTCTCTTCCCGGTCGGTATAGCAGGGAAATTTCCACAGCAGGTACTCATTTTGCAGCATCTTATCCACAAATTCCACTTCTCTTTCCATATGAATGACCTGAAGTCCTTCCTGAAGACTTCTGTGAGAGGCAAATTGTGAAAGATCCGCTTCCTGATTGGGCAGAGACTGTCCGGAAGGAAGTACCAGACTTAAAATCCCCATATCCTTGATCCTTCGGATGACTTCAATGGGATTGACAAAACCCTGCGGAACCTCCGGGTTTTCCGTGGTTTCCTGTTCTTCCCCTCCGCCTGCATCTTCACCTTCACCATCACTTTCCTTTTCACTTTCCTGCTGTTCTCTCTGTGCTTCTTCCGCCTCTTTGACCGCCTGTTCATAATCTTTCACGGTCTGCCCGGAATCTCCGATGCGGTTCTGTTCTTCCTGCGCATCCCAGGCATTCTCTCTGTCTTTCAGTTTTTCCGAAAGCTGCTGTATACCATAAGTGCCCAGATTCTGTCTCATCGCTTCACATACCTGGCGAAAAAAAGCTTCCCCGTCATTATCCGTTGCAAGAGTATATGACGTGATACTTCCATTTTCCAGTTTCAGCCCGGAAGAAAAACCATCCAATATCTGATTCCCTTCTCCCAGAATCCAGGAAGCGGTATCCTCTGCCGTCTGGTACAGGTTTCCCGGCTGCCACTCTCCCGTTCCGCATCCGCCGTCCAGAAAAAACAATTCGTATTCTTCCAGAAGTTTACGGTCAAAACGGGAAAATATGGAATACAGCCCCTGTTCCGCCGCACTCGCCGTCAGGACACGTGCATATGCCATCCGGACTGACTGCAGGCTCCCGGCGATCAGTGTCAGGATGACGCTGAACACAAGGCTCATATAGACAGTGATACTGCCGTTTTTTCTCATGGTATACAGCTCCTTTCTTACATTTTACTTTCTTTGCCGCAAACTGGCTTTTTATCAGAAATTTCTTTTCTTTTTGTGAGGAATCCGTCTCTTGGGTCAGATGGAATTGCTTTGACTTGTGATCTTATCCAGAATGTCGTTGACGAGGCTTACCAGCTGCTGCTTAAAAATAATAACAAGACCGATAAGTACGACCAGGATCAGTATGATTTCCACGACGCCAACCGCGTCTTCCTCCTGCCAGAACTCCAGCATTCTCCACATGATCTCACCTCCTTTCCATCCTTCCGCTGCCTGCGGGATCCCGCGGACGGAAGCCTTTTTTATGCATAAAAGGACATAAATGCCGGGATCAGGATCAGGAGAAACACAATGCCAAGCATCATCATCATGGGAAGCAAAAGCCTGGTTCCGGCTTTCTCCCCTTCTGCCCTTGCTCTGCGCCTGCGCTCCTCGAATGCCTCCGAAGATTCCTGTTCCAGTAATTCCAGCAGCCCTTTACTGCCTTTTTTCAGATTCTGTGTCAGCAGTGTTGCCAACGCCCGGTAGGAGGTTCCCTGACATCGCGCTCCCAGATGTTCGTAGGCGTTCAGTTCCGAGACACCGCTCTCCATCTCCTGCCAGGTATACAGAAGCTCTTCATATGCGGCTCTTGGCTTCCCAGAACCGTTCCTTTGCCGGTTCTGATAATCCAGCGCCAGCCGCTCCACCGCCTTTCGCATATTCAGCCCTGCTCCCAGCAGCAGTACCAGCGCACTGACGATTTCCGGATAATCCCTCTGCAGTTCTTCCTCTCTGCTCCGCCTGGACTCTTCTCTCTTCTCCTGCTGAACCCCTCCGTATAAAACGGCTGTCAGAAGACCAAACACGGCAATCAGATTTCCGGTCCTGTCCGGAACCTTTCTCCAGGTAAGTTTCTGTCCGTCAATCTCCTGCGGCAGATAGTACACGGCTTCCGAATCGTCTGTATTCTGTGCCTGTGCCGCTTCCTGGATCAGCTGCTCCAGCGTCTCTGCCTCCTGCTTCGGATATACCATAACATCCCGGACACATTCCCTTGTCTGTTCCTGAAGGCTGAGCGTCGCTTTCAGCCTCACCTGCGCGCCTTCCTGCGGAATCCTGTCTGATAATTTTCCCTCATAGCCCACCAGCAACGGCTCATCCGTATCCCAGGAGACAGCGACCGGGCTGTCCGGCATCTGTGTGACCAGGTTCAGATCCTGATCCACATGGAGAAGCGACGTGTTCTCACCAAGTATGACTGTATCCAATACCTTCTCCGCATGCTCCAGCCATTCCTCCGTCTCCTCTTCCTCATACTGTCTGGCGGGAACCAGAACCGTAATCTTCTGATTCTCTCCATTTTCCTGCGATACTTCCAGCTGTTCCTCTCTGGCCGACGTCCCATAACTGCCCCGCTCCACTGCAGGCTCTGTCCCAAGACCTGCATTGCTGTATGCGGCGGCAGTCAGCGCCAGCCCTGCTATGTTCCCAATTGCTGCAAATAAAAAGATACGTTTTTCCAGAACGTTCAGCTTTTTATTTTTCTTTCTCCAGAAATACCAGAGAAGCAGCCCCGCCCCTATGATCAGATGTACTCCTGCCATTGTTATACCTCAATTCTCATGATTCTCTGGCCGATCGCCCAGGCAGCAAGATAGATTCCCAGGCATACTGTCATGACCAGCGCCCCGAACAGATTTCCATACAGCACATCCATAAATTCCGGAAAGGAAACCTGAATATACAGGATGATCGCCAGCGGAATCACGCTCATGATGGTCTGTTCATACTTTCTGGCGGCAATGCTGCTGGCAATCTCCCGCTCCGTATCGATCTTCCCGCTGATGATCCTCCAGGTATTTTTCATCACTGCTTCCATATTTCCGCCGGTGCGCTTGGAAATCGCAAGCACGTTGGCAAACATCCGGATATCCGCGACTCCGCTGCGCCCTGCCAGATCCATAAACAACTGTTCCACCGGAATACTCAGCGCCGTCTGATTGCACATAAACTTCAGCTCCCGCACCAGAATGTCCTTTTCCCCGTAGGACTGTCTCAGATCCTGATAGGCTTCCCTCACTGCGTTTTCCAGGGAATATCCTGCGCACACCGCAAACTGCATGGCGGCTGTCAGATCCCGGAAATGCTCGTACAGATCCTTTCTCCGCTTCTCCATCGCCTGCTTCTTTTTCCACCGGAACCAGAAAGGCACAAACGGGAGCCAGAGAACCACTGCCGCCGCCGACCGATAAAAAAGGAAATCCATCCCTGCGATAATTCCCATACTCTCCAGAGTCCACAGGAGTTTCTCTTTCTTTCCCGGACAATAGCTGTTATAGTCCACTTTCAGCTCCGGAACCTTTCCAGTTTTTTTCTGTTTTTTAATTCTCCGCATACGCTCAGTCCTTTCCTGTGATCCCATTGAAACAATGGGTTGAGCCGGATCGTTCCTTCCTCCATACCGTCAACTTCCGCAATTTCCTCCACATGCCTTCTGCCGTCCGGATCCCGCTCCAGATGCACCAGGATCTCAATACCCGAAACGATCTGCCGCCGGATCGCCTCCAGCGGAATCTCAATTCCCATCAGCGCCATGGATTCCAGCCGCCCGAGCATATCTCTGCTGCTGTTGGCATGGGCGGTACCCAGCGACCCGCTGTGGCCGGTGTTTAAAGCCTGCAGAAAATCCCATGCTTCCGCGCCTCTTACCTCCCCGATGATGATCCGGGAGGGGCGCATCCGGAGGGAAGTCCGGATCAGTTCACGGATCGTGATATCCTGCCGCCCTTCCAGATGCATACTTCTCGCCTCCAGCCGTACAAGATTCTGGATCCCCTGAATCTGCAGTTCGGCATTGTCCTCGATGGTGATAATCCTCTCGTCCGCCGGAATAAAGCCGCTCAGAGCATTCAGAAATGTGGTCTTGCCTGTGGAAGTTCCTCCGCCGACCAGGATCGAATATCTGGCACACACCAGATCTTTCAGAAAATCTGCCGCATCCTTTGAAATACAGTCCTGCCGGACCATCTGCGCCATCGTGATCGGATGTTCCGGAAAGCGGCGTATGGTCAGGATCGGTCCGTTCAGGGCAATCGGACACAGCACCACATTGACCCGGTCGCCGTTCTCCAGCCGCGCGTCCACGATGGGATTCTGTTCATTGACTACCCGGTTGCAGCGCCCCGCAATCTGCTGGATAATATCCTCCAGTTTCTCCCGGGAAGTGAACTGCTTTCTGAACGGAAAGATCTTTCCCTGCTTCTCCACAAAGATCGAGTCATATCCATTCACCATAATCTCCGTCACTTCCGGATCATCCAGCAGTTCCTGCAGAACATCCAGCCTGCGCACAGAATAAAACAGTTCCCGCCGCACTTCTGTCTTCCTGCTCACCGGAAGCTTCCGGGTAACCTCTTCCTCCAGGATCAGCCGGTCGATCAGTTCCAGGATCTTCTCATCCTCCGGTTCGCTGGCAATGTCAATTTCTTCCAGAAGCAGAGGCCTCAGCAGCTCGGCTTCCCTCATCCGCTGTCCTCTCCGCGCAGCAGTTTCCTGACATAATCTCCCAGTTCACTCCATGCCAGTTCCTCTGCCCATGCCTTTCCGCTTTTTCCGGCGGCATAGAACGGTATCCGTATCTTCCTGATCTTTTCCAGCACAGAGACGGAATCCCACATCTGAAGGGCACTTTCAAACTGTTCCAGTTTTGCCGCCGAAATAATATCCTGGCGGATCGGAACATAAATTTCCGTACAGTAGTCCAGAATCTGATACAGATCGGCGACGCCGTCGCCAAGATCCAGGATCAGAACTTCATAATTGCTGTTCTGCTCCAGCTGGCGGAACAGCCAGATCCATTCCTCATATTTTGTTGTCTGAATATCCATTGGGAAAAGAGCCGGCGGCAGGAAGTCAAGATTTTGTATGGTTTGTACCATACCGGCGATTTTATAGACAATGCCAGTATTCTCCTGCCTGGCATAATACAGGACATCACTGAGTCCCTGTTCGAAATGTGTTTCCATCAGCTGTTCAAAACCGGAATAACTCTCCAGGTTCAGATACAGCGCTGCGTGATCTCTCCCGAGAATCTGTCCGAGCGCCAGTGCGAAGGAAGTCTTCTGCGTCCTTCCGATCGGTGAATAGATTCCGATCACACGCATTTCCTTTTTGATCACACCGTTCTGTGCCATCGATACTTCATGTTCCACCCCATAACATGCCATCACCTCACGGATCACTTTATCGGAAGACTGATACTTATATACCGTTGGATACTGGTCCAGTCCGGGGCTGTGCACTCCTTCCGACAGAATGATGATCTGGCGGACCGGCAGATTCCGGATCTCCTCTTTCATCGCCTTGTCGGAAATCAGAAGAATTTCAATCTCATTGTTCCTGGCGAAATCCATCAGAACCTCCGGACTTGTAAACGCCTGGATCTCAAAGGGAATATTCTTCTTCTGCATCAGATATTCCATGAAGTTGTAAGCGTATTCAATTTCTGTGTCACAAACCGCAAATATGTTCTTTTTCTTTGCACGAATCAATAGAAGCCTCCTATCCAGAGTAAAACTGCAAGCAGAATGGGTACCGAAAAATGAATACACTCCATCCCCCACTTCCCATCACGATAAGGAACCGGAACTGTAGTTTTTCCCTGTATTTTTAATAAAAATATGTGTTTGATATAAGTGGTGAGTTTAAAAAGACGCTGACGAATGTTTCCGCAGATAATGAAAATGCCGATAGATAGAATTGCGCCAAAGATCAATGACAGACAGATACATTTCAGAATTGCCGCCGGGCCGAGAAAGCCTCCAAGCGCTGAAAAAAGTTTGATATCACCTGCTCCGAACATTCGGAAATGAAATAACCAGAAAAGTAACAGGATCGGAAGAACCGTCCCGATAAGAAATGATAAAATCCCCCTCATTCCATGACCCATACCGTTGGTCAGAAAGCCAGCAAGCCACAGGATCACGATCCAGCCATTTGCTATTTCTCCTGTTTTTAAATCCATCAATACCGCTCCCGATGCAGCCGTCAACACGAGACATTGCTGCAGGTCCAATCTGTATCACCTCCTGCCGTTTCATTGATTGTGACGTCATTATATACGCCGGTTTTTTGTTTGTCCAGCATTTTCCGACAACTTTCTCTGATTTGTGAATTGCTGACAAACGGTCTGAAAAAAATTGATAGGATTTTTTCTTTGTATGCGTGAAAGGTTTTGGGTGTTCATTGTCCCTGTCTCTTTTTTGCAAAAAAATGTAAACAAATTTCCTACGAAAGTTTTGGTTTTCTTTTTTCCTGTATCAATCGTCAGAACTCGGATCCTTTTCCGGAACAATGACAGAAACAGGCGTATGGCAGCCGGTATCTCCCCTCCGGTGCGAAAAAGCATTCAAAAATCGCAGGGAATTATTACTCATTTTTTGTGAAAACCGCAACATATTTCACTAAAATTTTTAGTAATTCCGCACATCTTGACGTTATATTCAAAATAGTGTACGATGAATTCAAAACTTACGCAACAAATGCGGAAACAGACACAAGGAGGACACGCATATGATCATCTATGTTGATGCAAAAGCCGCCCGCGACGGGAACGGCACAAAAGAAATGCCTTTCAGACACATCAATGACGCAGCGCAGGCGGCAAAACCGGGAGACGAAGTTCTGGTGGCTCCCGGCGTGTACCGTGAGTATGTAGACCCGGCGAACGCCGGAACGGAAGACGCCCGGATCACCTACCGCAGCACAGAGCCGCTGGGCGCTGTGATCACCGGAGCGGAAGAAGTGAAAGACTGGAAACCGTATCAGGGAAATGTATGGGTGTGCCGGATCGACAACACTGTATTCGGCAATTACAATCCATATACCACTTATGTTTACGGCGACTGGTATTTTGCGGGCCGCAGCAAACACACCGGCGCGGTTTATCTGAACGATAAAATGATGTATGAGGCAGACAGTGTGGATGCATGTATCAAAGGCGAAATCTACGAATGCTCCTGGGAGCCGAAGGCTTCCGTCTATAAATGGTACGCGGAACAAGACGGAAATGAGACCGTGATCTACGCGAATTTCCAGGGCAAAAACCCAAATGAGGAAAACGTGGAGATCAACGTCCGCCGTGAATGTTTCATGCCTTCCAAAACAGGCGTCGGATATATCACAGTCAGCGGCTTTTCCATCAGCAAAGCTGCAACCACCTGGGCGCCGCCTGCCGCTTATCAGGACGGCATGATCGGTCCTCACTGGTCCAAAGGCTGGATCATCGAAGACTGTGAGATCAGCAACAGCAAGTGTGCCGGTATCTCTCTCGGAAAATATCTGGACCCGGACAACGAGCATTACTTTACTTATAAACATGTGAAGAGCCCTACCCAGATGGAGCGCGACGCGGTATGCCGCGGACAGTATCACGGATGGCTGAAGGAAAAAGTCGGCAGCCATATCGTCCGCCGCTGCAACATCCACCACTGTGAACAGGGCGGAATCATCGGCCGTATGGGCGGCGTTTTCTCGATCATTGAGGACAACCATATCCATCACATCAACAATATGATGGAGCTGGGCGGCGCAGAAATCGCAGGCATCAAGATGCACGCGGCGATCGACGTCATCTACCGCCGCAATTACATCCATCACTGTACGATGGGTATCTGGTGCGACTGGGAGGCACAGGGAACCCGCATCACCCAGAACCTGTTCCACGACAATCAGCGCCCGGAATTCGCAAAACCGCTGAAAGGCGGCATGATGAGCCAGGATATCTTCGTGGAAGTAGGCCATGGTCCTACACTGATCGACAACAATATCCTGCTGTCCGACGCATCCCTTCGTATGGCTACCCAGGGTGTGGCAATGGTACATAACCTGATCTGCGGAGCCCTGACCTGTGTAGGAGGCGGCACCGGTCCGCGTTACACACCGTATCATATTCCTCACCGCACAGAGGTCATGGGCTTTATGACGATCCTTCACGGCGATGACCGTTTCTACAACAATATTTTCGTACAGAAATGGCCTTCCAAACCGTTTACCACCCTGCGCGACAGCTCTGAGGGCACAGATGAGGAAAACCGTGAAGTAGGCACACATGTCATGGATGAATATCCAACCTATGAAGAATGGATCCAGATGTTTGATATGGATACCGATACGCCGGACATGGTAAAACTAGATTCTGCACATTCCCACCCGCTTCCGGTCTGGGTAAAGGGCAATGTTTACTTCAACGGCGCCAAAGCCTGCAAAAAGGAGACGGAGCATCTGGTGGATACAGAACACGAAGTAACCGTCGACGTGATCTGCCAGGACGGCAGACCGGTCCTGTCCACCAACCTGTACGAATTCCTGGGAGATTTCTCCACCGGTATGGTGAACAGCGATGTCCTTGGCTGCGCCTTTGAGCCGGAAGAACGGTATGAAAACCCGGATGGAACGGATATCGTCTTTGACAGAGATTATTTCGGCGGACACCGCGGACTGCGGGTACTTCCCGGACCGTTTGCAGCTCCGGAAGACGCCGGACGGAAACTCTGGTAAAACGGACGAAACAAACCAGGGGCAGGTAGTATGCGTGGACGGCGGGCATACCACCTGCCCCTGGTTTATTTCTGACTTTGATGTGCTTTTTTTTCGTCCGTTTAGAATATAAAGGCTGATCTGTTACTCTTATTCCGTTCTTTTTCTTATTTCATCATTGACCTTTTCGCGCATCCCGGTCAGATAAGAAATCCTTCTTGGATACTTTTCGAAATTCAGTTCTTCTCCCTCCTGCACCTCCAGGCAGCGATATGCCGTCTCTTTTCCAGTCATCTGTTCCAGAAGTTTCAGCGCACAAAGATCACTCATCGCCTCGTCCATCAGCATCATCCTCTGGGATTCCTCCGGAATTCCGTCCCTGCCGGGATAGACCAGAAACGGATCGCCGGACGGAAACGCGCCGTCGGCATCGGTACAGAGATACGGATCAATAGAACGGGTAGAAAACTGTGAATGATAAAAATTATATCCCCAGTGGAGAAAACCGTCCAGCTGATACCGGTACAGCAGGGTTCCGAGAATCCTGGTTCGATATCCCGGCTGGACAATAAACCGGTTCGGTACGTTCACCGCCTGGCTGGTACAATAATAACCCCACAGCTTTTCCGGCCGTTTTTCCAGAAACGGCTGAATATGATCCAGGGAACATACCGGCTGACGTACAAGCCCTTTTTCATAAAACGCATATTCCGACAGCGCGTCAATGACCTGGCAGTCCCCAAGGTCTTCCGCCACCAGTTCCACCGCTTTTTGATAGCTTTCCAGCACTGCTTCTCCCGGCTCATCGGAAACATGGAAAAAAGTATGTTCCAGTATGCCCAGCTGCTTCAGCTCTTTTTTCAGCGCGCAGAGAAAGCTGTGCAGAAATTCTGTGTATTCCGGACTGCCCGCATCCGTCTCCCAGCCGAAGATCCTCTGATACTGTCCATCTTTTGTCCCAAAGATCTGAGGCGTGCATTTGGCGCCCCACTGAGTAAACAGGTGGGAAATCTCATAATAAACGATGCCGCACCTCCGGCACATCTCCACCCACCGCCGCAGCTTTTCAAATCCAAACACCCAGTGACCATTCTCAAACACCACATCTGTCAGCTGTACCGGAAGTCTGTAACCTCCGACCGCCGTATCCAGAGGCGGCGTAAACACCGGCGTCAGGATCATGTTGCACTTTCTTTTGACGGCTGCACGGATAAAATTCTCGGTGATCCGCCAGTATTCTTCGCTGAATACTTCCACCTGATAATATTCCGCCAGACAGTCTGAATGGAACCACTCCGTATGGGGAATCGGAAGCGGAGGAAGGTCTGCATTGAGGATTTCAAAGGACATTTCCGCGGTTCCCATACATTCCCCGTTTCGGACCATGCGGACAGACACGGGATAAACCCCGGGCACGCTGCTGTCCTGTGCCTCCAGATCCACCCAGAGACTCCTCCACTGTCCCGGGATCAGATTCACACCTTCCCCGGAAATTTCCTGAAGCAGATCGGGATACAATCCTGGCTCCCGGGTCAGATAATCCTCATCCGACTCCGGATGCAGCGGATATTCACAGGGAACCAGACATACCTTCCGGATCCTTGCCATTCCCTTTCCTTTTCCGCACAATTCCGGATGCATTTTTTCTCTTCTGCTGCCACTCCACCGATATGCGATCTGAAAAGACACGGTCTCTCCTCTCAGGGCGGTCAGTTTTTCTCCGACTCCTTCCCCGGACGGCTCTCTGACCGGAAATACTTTCTCCATAGAAGAAACCATCTTCCACTCAAACCCTTCCATTTGTCACTCCTTTTAACGTGCCAGAGCATGTTCCCATTCTTTTTCCTTAAATCCGACCAGAACAAAGTCTTCCCCGATCACCAACGGACGCTTTACCAGCATTCCGTCTGTGCCGAGAAGCTCCAGCTTTTCCTCCTCGCTCATGTTGGGAAGCTTATCCTTCAGTCCCAGTTCCTTGTATTTCATCCCGCTGGTATTGAAGAATTTCTTCAGTTCCAGCCCGCTCTTTTCATACCACTCCTTCAGCTCCGATGCTGTAGGATTCTGCTCCTTGATATGGCGCGCTTCGTAGCTCACACCATGGTCATCCAGCCATTTCTTCGCCTTTTTGCAGGTACTGCATGGGGGATATTCCAAAAATAACATGTTCATTTTCTCCTTTTCTTCCGATACTCTTTTTCTGTAACCGTTCAGTCAGCGCAACTTCTGTCTTTTTTCGTTTTTACTCTTCAAATGCAAAATCTCCGTATTCTGCCCGGCTCACTTTCAGCAGATCTTCCGGCGCCAGCACCAGCGTCGTTCCGATCCTTCCGCCGCTGACGTAAATCCTGTCGAACTGTCCGGCAGACTGCTCCACCACCGTCGGAAACTGTTTCTTCATGCCGATGGGGCTGCAGCCGCCCCTTACATAACCGGTCACCGCGGTGATATCTTTTACATGGATCATTTCCACGGACTTTTCTCCCACGGTCCGTGCCGCCTTTTTCAGATCCACTTCCTTCGCGATCGGCAGGACGAAAACATAATACTGCCCGCTCTTTCCTTTCGCCACCAGGGTCTTGAACGACTGTTCCACCGGCGCTCCTGTCAGTTCCGCGCTGTGCATTCCGTCGATAAATTCGCTGCACTCATACTGGAGCACCTGGTAGGAAATCTTCTGCCGGTCCAGAATCCTCATCGCATTGGTCTTGATTTCTTTTCCCTTGCTCATGAATCCTGCGCCTTCCCTTCCTGCTCCAAGATGTATAACTGTTTTTTCAGCTGCTTCAGTTCTTTCTTCAGCTCAATATTTTTCTCTTTCAGGCGGACCACCGCATCCCCGGCTTCCTCCGGCTTTACGCTGAGCAGCTGTGCAATGCCGACCAGATTCGTGTGCTTGATCAGATAATCCCGAAAGGCTTTCTCTCCGCAGAGCATGGAAATCCGCACCCCGCCTTTATAATTCTGGACGCCCAGAAGTTTGATCAGCCGGATCTCGCCGGTACTGGAAACATGGGTTCCGCAGCATGCACAACAATCATAGCCCTCTACGGTAATCAGCCGCACCTGTCCTTCGATCTCCTTTTTGCTTCTGTACTCCATCTGTGCCAGTTCTTCCCGATCCGGCAGGGAAGCTGTGATCGGAACATTCCGAAGGACTGCGTCGTTCGCCTGCTGCTCGATCTCAAACAGCTGCTCTTTCGTCAGCACACCGTCAAAATCCACAGTAACGGCTTCGCTTCCCATATGGAATCCCACATTGTGGTATCCGTATTCCCGGGCTATGATCCCGGAAACGATGTGCTCCCCGCTGTGATTCTGCATGTTGGAGAAACGGCGCTCAAAATCAAGCTTTCCTACAACCTCCGTTCCCGGCTCCAGCAGCTGGGTAACGGTATGCCAGATCGTTCCGTCCACTTCCTGCACATCCAGAACCCTGGCGTCTCCCAGCGTTCCCTGATCCGCCGGCTGGCCGCCGCCTTCCGGATAGAAGGCTGTCTGATCCAATTCTACTTTGTAGATTCCTGCCTCACTGATACATTTTTTTACTGTCGCTGTAAATTCACCGAGGTATGCATCTGCCTCATATAATTTCACTGTATTCATAGGACACCTCCGGTTTCCTCTTAGATTTTTTCATGTACGTTCCATGCTATATAGTTTACTACGGCGCAAGCCGCATGTAAAGTTTTCCTGCCGCGTCCCGTCCGCCATACACAGCAAAAGTCCGAACGGTCACGCCGTCCTTCTGCGAGTTTTTCCAAAGGCTATGAAAAACAGCGCGGAGACGCCCATCATCCACGGATAAAACAGATAGGGCATGATCTCGAATGGCGCCAGCTTCGTCGCCTCCGCTGCCAGCAGCAGCTGTGCGCCGTAGGGAAGAAGCCCCTGTCCCACAGACGCAAAAATATCCAGCAAAGATGCGGTCCGCTTCGGCTCGATGCCATATTCATTGCCGATTTCTTTTGCGATGGGTCCGGCGATCACGATCGCCACCGTATTGTTTGCCGTAGTCATATCCACCAGCAGCGCCAGCACAGCGATCCCAAGCTGCGCGCCCTTCTGGCCGCGGATCCTTTTCCGGATAAACTGCAGGATATAGGAGATTCCCCCGTATTCTCTCATCAGAGCAACCACACAGGCTACCAGCAGAGAGATCACCGTAATATCGTACATTCCGGTCACGCCTTCTCCCACTGCGCTAAAGATTCCCAGCGGTTCAATGGCTCCCGTCGCCACGCCCACGATCAGAGAGAGTACCGTTCCGCTGATCAGTACCAGGAAAACATTGAATCCGATCAAGGCCCCCACAAGAACGACCAGATACGGGACGATCTGCAGCAGATTGTATTCCAGCTCCGCGTCGAGTGTGTAATCCGCCTGACGGGTGATCAGGAAAAATACCAGCAGGGAAACCACTGCCGCAGGGAGTACAATCAGAAAATTTGCCTTGAACTTGTCCTTCATCTCACAGCCCTGGGTCTTGACTGCCGCAATGGTCGTATCGGAAATCATCGACAGATTGTCGCCGAACATAGCGCCGCTGACCACCGCTCCGATACACAGCGCCATGGAAAATCCTGTTTTCTCGCTGATGCCCACCGCTATCGGCGCCAGCGCAGCGATGGTTCCCATGCTGGTTCCCATAGACAGTGAAATAAAACATCCGATCAGCATCAGGCCCATAACGGCAACGGAAGACGGCAGGATGGAGAGGCAGAAATTTACGGTGCTGTCCGCGCCTCCCGCTGCCTTTACAGCCCCGGAAAATCCTCCTGCCGCGAGAAAAATCAGGCACATGGTAATGATGTTTTCATCCCCCACGCCTTTGGTGATCACTTTTATCTTTTCATCAAAATTCAGAGAGCGGTTCTGAAAAAAAGCCGTCATCAGGGCAAGCAGAAATCCCACAACGGTCGGCATATGATTGAAATCCCCGCTGATGATCCCCATGCCCAAAAACGACACCAGGAATACTCCGATAGGCAGAAGCGCTCTTAATCTTCCCTTTTCCATTTTTTTATCCTTTCTTTCTTCCTTTTCTCCGATTGATTATACAGGAGAAGCATCCTTCTGACAAGGATACTTCTTGCAGGATATTAGCAGGCATTCAGCCACCGAAACTGTCACTGATATTTTCAGGCTGTTTCAATCTGCAAAAAAATCTGTCCCTCCCCTGAAATCCTTCAGGGTACCGAACAGATTTTCATTCCGTTTCCAGTGAATTCTCCTCTGGAAACAGCATATATGCTTTGCGCGAAAGACCAAGAATTGCCGTGCGAAGAAATCTGGAAAATTCCTGCGGCGGAAGACATTCCTTCTGTCCCAGCCATTTCTTGATCGCACATACAAACGCATCTGCGTAAAAAGCGGCGTAGGGCTCAATGGACGGCTCCTCCCGGAAAAAAGGTTCCAGATGGTCGCACATGATGGAAAACGCCACCGAGAAAAAATATTCAGAAAAAGAATTCTGCCCCTCCTGCTGAAAACATTTCCGGTAAAAAATACGGTTTTCATAAAAATAACTGCAGATCTCATCCATGAATTCCCAGGAATCTCTGTATTGTTTTTTCAGTGCAGTTTCCATAAATTCCGTATAATAGATCCAGCTAACCAATTCGTATTTGTCTCTGAAATGATAATAGAAACTTTTTCGATTTAACCCGCATTGTTCACAGATATTGCTGACGCTGATCTTGTCCAGAGGCTGCGTCATCATCAGCTCTTTCAGCGCCTGTGCCAGTGCCCGTTTTGTAATATTTGAATCCGCCACAACGATTCCTCCCGGTACTGAAAGTTCTCGTTCTATTATAACTTTTACCCCGATAAAATTCAACAGGCAAACATTTCGCTGTCTGCAGGAAGGATCCCAACGGGCTGAAATATCTGGAAATAGTTGGACAGATCCGGAATTATGTCCAAAAAAGTAACACTTTACCGGAAACTGTAGAAATTTGAGACATCTGCCAAAATCTGTCCGGTGAAAAATCTCTGTCCGGTGAGTATCATTGGGTTAAATCCATTGGATAAACTGCAGAAGAAAGAAAGGAAGTAAAATTAATATGGGTAATGTTGTAGAAAAAGCAAAAATCGCAGCAATGTCGGTATCTCTTTCAAAAGCATGGCAATATCTGGGAAACGATCCTGAAACCAATATTCCGAAGCTGATGAACCTGGTAGATAAAGTGGCTCCGGAAGGCTGGTATGAGGAACAGCGCAAGGCATTCCGCGGCGCTATCGATGCAAAGAACAACTGGTATCAGCTGATAATGAAAGTGTGGGAGCTGGATGAAGGCGTCCGGAATACTTTCTTTAACAATTTTATCGTAAATGCCAGCCTGGCTGGAAGTGCAAAACAGGAGAAAACCAAAGAAAAGGAAGGCTGCAACGTGCCGTGGGCAATCCTTCTCGATCCTACTTCCGCATGCAACCTTCACTGCACCGGATGCTGGGCTGCTGAATACGGCAACCGCCTGAACCTGACGTTCGACGAGCTGGATTCCATTGTCACACAGGGAAAAAAACTCGGTACCTATATGTACATCTTTACCGGCGGAGAACCTATGGTCCGCAAAAAAGATATCATCGCGCTGTGCGAGAAACATTCTGACTGTGAATTCTTAAGCTTCACCAACGGAACACTGATCGACGAAGATTTCTGCCACGAAATGCTCCGCGTAAAGAATTTTGTTCCTGCCATCAGCCTGGAAGGTTTTGAGGAAGCCAACGACGGAAGACGAGGCAGCGGCGATTACGAAAAAGTAATGCATGCAATGGAACTGATGAAAGAGCATAAACTCCCATTCGGTATTTCCGCCTGCTACACAAGCCAGAACTATCAGGATATCAGCAGTGAACCTTTCTTTGATATGATCATTGACGCCGGCGCACTGTTCATCTGGTTCTTCCATTATATGCCGGTAGGAAACGGAGCCGTTCCGGAACTTCTTCCAAACCCGGAACAGCGTACAGAAGTTTACAAGAGGATCCGTGAGTTCCGTCAGACCAAACCGATCTTCTCCATGGACTTCCAGAACGACGCAGAGTATGTCGGCGGATGTATCGCCGGAGGAAGAAGATATCTTCATATTAATGCAAAAGGTGATGTGGAGCCTTGTGTATTCATCCACTACTCCAACGCCAATATCCGCGAATGTACCCTGCTGGAAGCTCTGAAGAGCCCGATCTTCATGGCTTATCATGACGGACAGCCGTTCAACGACAACATGCTCCGTCCATGTCCGATGCTGGAGAATCCGGAAAAGCTCCGCGCCATGGTAAAAGCAGCCGATGCCAAATCCACCGACTACGAAGCTCCGGAAAGTGTAGATACCCTCTGCGGCCGCTGCAAATCGTACGCGGAAAACTGGAAACCTCAGGCGGATTTCCTGTGGGAACAGTGCGGCAAAGGCAAAAGAGACAAATAAACGTGCAGCCAGGTCAGTAAATGATGAAAGAAAGGCGCATTGCAGAAATGCGGTGCGCCTTTCTTTCCGCATTCCAACCACCGTTTCCATTCGAAGAAGACGAAAAAAATCTACCTTAATGACGCGGCAGGTGCGTCAGATGGAGGAAAAAATGGGAAAAGATATCACAAAAATATTAGTAGAATGTATGCTGGACAAAATTCTGCAGGATTCCAGAAGTTCTCCCCGGCGGCTGGCAAGAAATCTGGTGGACATCAGCCTGAACTTCGCGAAAGGACGCTTCCAGAAACGATTTCTGTCTGATGCGCAGGAAATGCTGAAAAATCCGGAAAGCGCTTATTATGAACTTGTCTCTGACCAGATTGCCAACGTCGACCGCAAACACATGGTCACTTTCGGAATGAATCTGGGTTATAACGGCTGTACCGTCGGAGCAAAAAGAATCCGTGAGATAGAAGCCGAGCAAAACCTGAATATTCCCTGGTCCCTTTCTCTGCTTCTGGACAGGGAACGTCTTTTGATCAATCCCGACAGCTATTGCCGGATTATAGAACAAGGACGAAAAATAGGCATCTACGTCTATCTGTTTTTTCTTCATGACGAAAACGCAGATCTCTGTCTTCCGCTGATCGAAAACTATCCAAACTGCGCATTCGGGATTTTTCTGCAAAACTGTACATTCTCTGACGCCTATCTGGAAAAGCTGCAGAAATGCGGAAATGCCATGACCGTCATCTATGCCGATGAAGCAGCGCCGGAGTCCTGTCAAAGACTGCGGGAAAAGCGCCTGCTGTATGGGATACATTACAGTTATGACGAAACAGACCGGGAAAAGATCCTGTCCGAATCCTGGCTTACGGCGCAGGAACCTTTGCGTCCATGTTTTGCTTTTCTGCACGCCCGGGATTCCTGCAGCCTGCAGACACAAAACGAAATCTATCAGCATGTTCTGGCTGTGCGGAGCGAACAGAAACATCCCATCCTTTATATGGAATTACGCCAGGACATCTATCAGATTGATGAGATCATCTCCGACGATGCCTGTCTCGTAGGTTTCCGCGAAGACGGCAGTGTCCACATGCGTCAGCAGACGCAGAACCGGACAGATGTCAATATTTTTTCCACCAATTTGCTGGATCTGCTGAAAACAGTGGCTCTGAAGCAGGCAACTGCCCCCTCAGCAGAATATTGAAAAATCTTTGTAACAGTTCAGCCCAGGTCTGCGCACATGCTGCGCAGACCGTAAGAACGTGATTCAGGAGTGCAAAATCCCATCGCCGAAGGCGATTTTCAATGGATTTTGCATGTAACGGTTCAGCAAGGCTGAACTGTTACAAATCTTTCAACGCCGTATGGATCATTTCTGTACGGCGCTTTTTTTCGTATAAAATATAAACAATAGAAACTTTCCTGATTTCTTTAAAAAACTATTGACGGATCTTGTCTTCTGGTATATTATGAACATATGAACAGTTATTCATATATTATTATTATTCCAGACCTGTCCTGCTGTAAGAACGGCTGCATTTTTCCAGCAACACGAAAAGAAATCGGAGGATGATTATGAGTCAGAAAAAAGATTCCAGTGCTCTGGTAAAAAAGATCTATATCATCGAGAATCTGGACTGCGCCAACTGCGCAGCCGCTGTGGAACGCAGGCTGAACGCAATGCCTGAAGTCACTGAAGCGGTTCTCACCTTTGCCACAAAACAGCTTCGCATCACTGCGGAAGATCCGGATAATCTTCTGGATAAGATCCGGGCGGAAGCTTCTGCTGTGGAACCGGGCGTAGAAATTTACCCAAGAACACGTTCCAGAAAAAACAAAACCACTTCCGCTCATTCAGCGGAAGCATCACATGAACATGAGCATACCCATGAACACCACCACGAAAGTTCCTGCGGCTGCAGTCATGAGCATGACCACGAGCAGGAAAATCATGACAGCTCCTGTGGCTGTGGTCATGACCACAGCCATGCGCATCACCACACGGAAGAGGCTTCCCTCCGTCCGCAGGCTCACGCTTCCGGAACGGCAGTTCAGAAAGTCTATCTGATTGAAAACCTTGACTGTGCCAACTGCGCGGCCGCTGTGGAACGAAAGATTGCTGCGATGCCGGAAGTGCAGGACGTTTCCCTCACCTTCGCTACCAAGCAGCTCCGCATTACGGCGGAAGATCCGGATGCGCTCCTGGACAAAATCCTCACGGCAGCTTCTTCGGTGGAGCCCGGCGTTGTAATCCAGGCAAAAAGCCGGTCTTCCAAAAAGGCTTCCCGCCTGAGCGCAGAAAACAAAAAGGATCTGGTACAGATTCTGATCGGAGCAGCGCTTTTTATCAGCGGTATCATCCTGAACGCGGTATCCCTTGTGATCCCGGCAGACGTAATCCTGTTGATTGGCTATCTGCTTCTCGGCGGAAGAATCATCCTTACCGCAGGAAAGAATCTGACCCGCGGAAAGGTCTTCGATGAAAACTTCCTGATGAGCCTTGCGACCATCGCCGCAATCTGTATCGGAGACTTTAAAGAGGCGGTCGGCGTCATGCTGTTCTACCGTGTCGGCGAACTGTTTGAGGAAATCGCTGTGGAACGGAGCCGTTCCCAGATCATGGATGCGGTGGATATGCGTCCGGAAGTCGTGACCAAAGTACACGGCAGCCATACGCATGTGATTCCTGCGGAGGATGCCGAAATCGGAGATATCCTCCAGATCCGTCCGGGTGACCGTATTCCCCTTGACGGAACCGTCGTTGAAGGCGAAAGCCGCATCGACACGTCACCGGTAACCGGAGAACCTGTACCTGTCACAGTAAAAGCCGGGGATTCTGTTGTGTCCGGCTGCATCAACACCTCCGGGCTGTTGAAAATGAAAGTTGAAAAAGCACTGGACGAATCCATGGTGACAAAGATCCTGGATTCTGTGGAAAATGCCGCTGCAAGCAAGCCGCAGATTGAGCGTTTTATCGCACGTTTCGCAAGGGTTTATACCCCGGTCGTTGTTCTTCTCGCCGTGCTGACCGCGATCGTACCATCACTGGTGACCGGCGACTGGAATCACTGGATCTACACCGCGATCACTTTCCTGGTCATCAGCTGCCCATGCGCCCTGGTATTGAGTGTGCCGCTGGCGTTCTTCTCCGGAATCGGCGCCGGAAGCAAACGGGGCATTCTCTTCAAAGGCGGAATTTCCCTGGAAGCTATGAAAAATGTCCGCGCCGTTGTCATGGATAAGACCGGAACGATCACCCAGGGAAATTTCAAGCTGCAGGAAGCCGTTCCCGCAAACGGAACGGATGCCGACACTCTGCTGGCTCTCTGTGCATCCTGTGAACAGAATTCCACACATCCGATTGCCCAGAGCATTCTGGCGGCGGCAAGAGACAAACAGATTTCCCTGGACACACCGTCCGAGGTGGAAGAAATCGCCGGCCACGGGATCCGTGCCGCCCTGCCCCAGGGCGAGGTACTCTGCGGAAACCGGAAGCTGATGGATCAGTTCCATGTACCGGTGAACGCAGCAGCCCTTAACTACGGTACAGAAGTTTTTGCTGCGCTGAACGGCACATTCATCGGTCATCTCGTCATTGCGGATACGATCAAGCCGGAAGCGGCAGACGCAATCTCCGCAATCCGTTCCAAAGACATTGTCACCGCGATGCTGACCGGCGATGCCCAGGAAAATGCGGACGCTGTGGCAAAAGCAACCGGCATCGACGAAGTCCATGCCCGCCTGCTTCCTCAGGACAAACTGGAAACCCTGAAAGAGATCCGCGCAGCACACGGCGCTGTCATGTTTGTGGGAGACGGCATCAATGACGCTCCCGTACTGGCAGGCGCAGATGTAGGCGCAGCGATGGGAAGCGGCGCGGACGCGGCAATTGAGGCTGCGGATGTGGTCTTTATGACCTCACAGCTGGATGCGGTTCCAAAAGCGCTGGAGATCGCCCACACCTCCCTCCGGATTGCAAGGCAGAACGTCGTGTTCGCTCTTGTGATCAAGGCACTGGTCATGGTCCTTGGCCTTGCCGGATTTGCCAACATGTGGATGGCAGTATTCGCGGACACCGGTGTGGCAATGATCTGTGTATTGAATTCCATCCGGATCCTTTACCGGAAAAAACTGTGATGGCACCTTTCGACAGATTTTGGAGATTTTATAAATTCTGATTTTATAGAATTTCTGATTCTTTTAGAAAATGGACATACTTTCAACACATTTTTTTCTTATACTGTATTACAGATAGTTGATTAACCACTCACTATCTCCCCCCTCATTAAAAAATGGCGATGCACTTCGGTGTGTCGCCATTTTTGCTTCTGACAAGTTCCTGTTGCTTCGCGCACATAATTCAGATACAATAATTACTATATTAAAAGATTTCAGTAAACCGTTCATCAATGTTGTTTCTGCTGCTGCTGATCAAAAGATTCCCCGTACAGCATCTCTCAGGAATTATCTCAGGAAAGAAGGTGTTTCTATGGCATCACCGAATAAGCAGTCCTATACCACAGAAGATATTTATTCTCTGCCCGACGGCCAGAGAGCAGAATTGATTGACGGAACCATGTATATGATGGCTCCGCCAAACAGAATCCATCAGAAACTGGTGTCCGAATTGACACAGGTAATTGGAAACCACATAAAATCCAAAAAAGGTTCCTGCGAAATCTATCCTGCACCGTTTGCCGATTTCTCGGGGAATACCAGGCGATCCGCGACTTCGTAATCTTCACCAACAAGCGGGCGATCGCCGTCAACGTACAGGGTGTGACCGGAAAGAAAAAAGATTTCACTTCCCTGCCCTACTCAAAGATCCAGCTCTTTTCCATCGAGACTTCCGGTGTCCTGGATCTCGACAGCGAACTGGAAATTTATCTCAGCGGGGTCGGAAAGGTTGTGTTTGAATTTACCGGACAGAGTGATATCACAGCCATCGCCAGGGCAATCGGCGAATCTGTTCTTTCGTGATAAAATTTTGCCGCAACTGGACAAAATTATTCTAACAGCCACTGAGAGAACTTTGTTATACTAAAAGTAAGAAAGTGCTGTTGCGGAAATTTCCGCAGGAAAGGAGACCAGATATGGTAAATCTGAAAGCAAACCCATACTATCTGTCCGACCAGGACTGCAAATGGGTAGAAGACACGATCGCAGGAATGAGCGATGAAGAGAAAGTCGGACAACTTTTTTTCCAGCTGACTGCTTCTCATGATGAAGAATATCTGAAAGAACTGATGGAGAAATATCACCTGGGCGGCTGCCGTTACAATCCGGCTCCCGGCAAGGCGATCCAGGAACAGAACCGTAAACTCCAGAAATACGCGAAGATCCCGGTATTTATCGCCTGCAACACAGAGTCCGGCGGAAACGGTGCCTGCGCGGACGGAACAACCATCGGCTCCGGCGTAAAGATCGCTGCGACCGACAAGGAAGAATATGCTTTTGCCCTCGGAAAAATGTCCAACGAAGAGGCCGCTTCCATCGGATGCAATATGGCTTTCGCACCGGTCTGCGATATCGCCTATAACTGGGAAAACACAGAGATCATCAGCCGTGCATTCGGAAACGATCCGGAACGTGTCGCCAAGATGAGCGCCGCTTATCTGAAAGGCGCCCACACGATCCCGGGCTTCGCATGTGCCGCAAAACATTTCCCGGGCAACGGACAGGATTTCCGTGACGCGCATCTTTCCAACAACGTCAACTACTTCACCGTGGAAGAGTGGGACAAGACTTACGGAATGGTTTACAAGACCCTGATCGACAATGGCCTGGACGCGATCATGGCAGGACATATCATGCTGCCGGAATACGCAAGAGCCATCAATCCGGATCTGAAAGACGACGATATGATGCCGGCAACCCTGAGTCCGGAAATCATGAAAGGCCTGCTCCGCGAGAAGCTGGGCTTCAACGGAATGGTTGTCACAGACGCTTCCCATATGGTCGGCATGACCAACCGTATGAAACGTTCGGAAATGCTTCCTCTGACCATCAATGCGGGATGTGATATGTTCCTGTTCTTCAACGACCCGGACGAAGATTATCAGACCATGCTGAATGCTTACAGAAACGGAACCATCAGCGAAGAGCGTATGGCCGAAGCCCTGACGCGTATCCTCGGTCTGAAAGCTCATCTTGGCCTGAACAAGAAGGCAAAAGAGGATCTGGTACCGCAGCCGGAAGCTGTGGAACAGACGCTTGGCAAGGAAGAATATAAGGAAATGCAGAAAGCGATCAGCGACGACTGTATCACCCTGGTAAAATACAAAGACCAGGATGTGCTTCCTGTCACTCCGCAGCGTTATAAGAGAATCATGATCGTACATGTCAAAGGCGCGGAAAGCGGAATGTCCTTCCTGATGAAAGCCATGGGCATGGGCGGCAAGAAGAACCCGGCGGAATTGCTGAAAGAAAAACTCTGCGCGAAAGGATTTGACGCATTTATCTACGAAAGTCCTCTCGATGCCATGAAGAAAAAAATAGAAGCCGGAGAGAAACCGGATATCAATATCTATTTTGCAGGAAAGAACGCCATCGCTGATTTCGTCAAAGATATGGATATGGTCATCACTCTGTGTGACGTTCCCAGCGGAAGACCGAGCTTCGGTATGTCCAAGGGCGGCGGAGAAATTCCGTGGTATGTCTTTGAACTTCCGGTAGTGGTCGTAGGATGCGGACAGCCGACGATGCTGGCGGATATCCCGCAGGCACGCACCTATATCAATACCTATGACGCGGATTCCTCCACCTTTGACGCTCTGGTTGACAAGCTGATGGCAGGACCGGAAGCGTTTACGGCGGTAGATCCGATCGACAGCTTCTGCGGACTGTTTGACGCAAGACTGTAATCAAAACTCGAACAGGGGACATGTATGGGCAGACGCCCACACATGTCCCCTGTCTTCGTTCACTTCTTTTATTTGTGCTAGAGTGTGTTTGAAAATTCATTCCTGCAATCTGCACGCCCCAGCATCTCCGCCAGCAGCCGGATATACTCCGGCGTCGTGCCGCAGCATCCGCCGATCACTCCGGCTCCCGCGTCTACGAGAACTTTCATATGCCGCGCATAATCTTCCGCGTTCATACTGTAGAATGCCTCACCGGTGGGAGTGATGACCGGAAGACCTGCATTTGGCTTTGCGATGACCGGCACTCTCGCCACCTTTGCCATACTCCGTACCACGGCTTCCAGCTGATCCGGACCAACGGAACAGTTGAGTCCGACCGCCGCCGCTCCCATCTCCTGGAGGGTTTCCACCGCTTCCACCGCATTGCCGCCAAACAGTGCCGAACCGTCAGCTTCCAGCGTCAGGCTGCACATCACCGGCAGGTCGCAGACAGCCGCCGCCGCGTCCAGAACCACGCAGGTTTCGTCCACACACATCATAGTCTCCGCCACCAGAAGATCCACGCCTGCGTTTGCCAGCGCTGTGATCTGTTCCGCATAAGCGTCATAAAGCTCTTCATAAGTGAGCTCTCCCTTGGGTTCCATCATCTTTCCGGTGGTGGTGATGTCTCCCGCGATCCATCCGTTTCCATTTCCCACTGCCTCTTTTGACAGTGCTGCCAGGCGTGTGTTCAGTTCTTCCACCCGGTCCTGGTATCCGAAATTGGAAAGGCTGATCCGGTTTGCGGAAAAAGTCGGAGCATAGATAATCTGGCTTCCTGCCGCAAGATACGCTTTCTGCAGTCCGATCAAAATGTCCGCGTGTTCCAATGTCCATATCTCGGTACTGATTCCTTTCGGCATTCCCGCCTTTGTCAGATTGGAACCAGTTGCGCCGTCCAGCAGGATCACTCCTGCACCGGCCAGCTTTGCAAACGCTTCTTTTGTCATTTGGTCTCCTCCATGGATGCTGTTTAGCAATCGGACAGGTATCTTCCTGCACCTGTCCCAGAGCTTGTTATTCCGCTGTACTTTCCGAGCTGCTGTCGGTATCTGCGGTGCTTTCCGTTGTACTGTCTGTGCTCTCTTCAGAAGTATCCACTGTCATGGTATACAGATCATAATCTGTGACTTCCAATTTATTCCATGCTCTCTTCACGGAAATATCGCTCTCTTCCACCCAGGTGTCCAGCTGGTTGCTGTATGCTTCAGCCTGGCGCTCCTGCACGATGGTTTCTTTCTGGCTGTCCGTTGCTTCACGATCCAGAACACTGTTCATACGCACGACATAATATGCGTTTTCGCCTTCGATCACTTCCGCATAAACCTGACCGTCGCTGAGGGTCTGAGCCGCTTCTTTCAACGCTTCGTCCAAATCCTCGTCATCCGCGCCAAAGGTAGTTTCGGATGCAGTCAGATATATTTCATCGGTGCTGTCTTCTGCAGCATCGGTTCCATCCTCTGCGGTGTCCGCAGCAGCTTCCTCTGCTCTTCTCTGAGCATTCAGCTCATCGTTAATCTCTGTCCGCAGATCGGAAAAATCTGCCGTTGCCGGATCTTCGGATGCATTCAGCCGATCCAGAAAGGTCTGCGCGATCTCTTTTTTCTCTGCTTTCTCTTCATCCGTCAGTTCCACAGTCTCACCGTTTTCATCGGTTTCCGTGCCTTCTGTCGATACCTGCACATAACTGATACTGGACTGCTGCGCTTCCTCGTCACTGACCTCTGTATCCACATCCGCGATCATCGGGTCATACATTTTCGACTGAATCGCATACACTTGCATTACATCCTCAATATCCTCCTGCGTCACGCCAAGCTTGGTCAGCGTCTCCGCGTCATTGTCTTCCACAAAAGCTGCCGCTGCATCTTTTGCTCCCTGTACTTCTTCGTCCGTCAGAGCCACGTCATATTCTGACGCATGCTGTCTCATCAGAAATGCCTGCTCGATGGAAGTCAGGGCATCCTCTTTCAGATTTTCTCCCACGGTCGGGCTGTCCTCATCGCTCTCATCCGACAATGCGTCGAAAGACAGGGAATACTCCTGGCCCAGCATGGAACTCATGGTCTCATAATAGCTTGCCATGGTTGCCTGCTGATAGCGCAGCATGAAGTTTGCCTTTCCAAGATTTATTTCTTCATCGTTGATCACCAGCGCTGTCTGGGTTCCGTCCACAACGGTGCTGTCCCCGCAGGCGGTGAGTCCGGTCGCAGCCATCGCAGCGGTAAGCACTCCGCAGATGACCTTTGCACTTGTTCTTTTCATATTTATCTCTTTACCTCCCGTACCGCTTTGTATCGGTATTTTTTTGCATGTTCCTGCATGACATTCGAATCAATTATACCCTTTTTCGCCGGGGAGGGCAACTTTTTTCACAAAATCTTCAAATTATGGGGACGAAACCGGGCGCGGCGGATGTGTGGGTGCAGCGGGCGGCTGTGACGCCGGGGAACTTCTACGCCGACAGGGCGGCTTCCGATGCCATTCGCTTCAGTATGCGCATATGTGCCATGCCTTCTTCCCGGTCCGACGGGCCGCCGCAGTGGCCGTATTCGTTTTCCAGCTGAATGCCGATGACAGGTCCTCCGTCCCTGCACATCATTCCCTTTGCCTGCTCCCCGATCCTGCGGTAAAAGGTTTCAACCAGCTTCAGATACGCAGGGTCATTGGTCCGCACCTTCCATCTGGTATCGTTGACTACCCAGTCCGGAAAGCCTCCGTTTCTGCATTCCCCGTGCGCCCAGGGACCGATGCGCAGCCAGACCTGAAGTCCGGTCTTCCGGCAAAGTTCGAGGAATTTCCTCAGATTCCTGCATCCGGAAAAATCCCACTCGCCCTGCCCTTCTTCGTGGTGAATCCATAACACATAAGTCGCCACGATCGTCACACCACCTGCCTTTATTTTCAGCAGCTCTTCTTCCCAGTCCTCCGGCTCATATCTGGAAAAATGAAATTCTCCCATCACAGGCAGAAATCTCTTCCCATTCTTTCTCAGACTGAGAACATCCCCTTCATAGACATTCCCCTGACTGTCTGTTCCATTCATGGGAAGCATGCGATATTCTGTTTTCTCTTCACTGATATAGATTCTGTTTTCTTCCATTTCTGTCCACCCGTTTTTTTCGCCCACTGTTCTGCCGCAAACATTCCACCAGCGAAATCGCTGCAATTCGTAACCGTTCCATTGGCGGAACGATTACAACAATCCGCAGCAATTCAGCCAGCAGAACTGTTTCGTTCCGTCTCCTGCGCATCGTCTTTCGGAACCAGTTCATACAGCGCTTCCACAACTTCCTTCGTCCGCTCGAAATAATTGATCTTTTCTTTTGTATTCCGTTTCCTTGGCCGGAACACGAAATAGGCGGGCTTTTCCATCTTGAAATTCAACTCTTCCCGGAAACGTTCCAGCACTCCCGGGATTCCGTTCACATCCAGTTTTGCCCTCTCATGCATCGTGATCCGCACCGTTTCCTGCATCTGCTTGATCTCCGTGATCCACGCCTTATGGGCAAGCGCCTTCAGATTTGCCACTGCCAGCAGATTCTGTACGGTTCTCGGCGGTTCTCCGAAACGGTCCAGAAGTTCTTCCAGCATATCGTCATACTCCGCGCTGTTCTCGATGGCGGCGATCCTCTTGTAGGTATCCAGCTTCAGAGCCTCGTTGCTGATATAGCTGTCCGGAAGATAGGCGTCAATGCTCATGTCGATGGTCGTCTCAAAGTCTTCCGCCACTTCGATTCCTTTCGCCTCCTGTACCGCCTCGCTGAGCATCTTGCAGTACAGATCATATCCTACCGATTCCATATGGCCGGACTGCTCCGCCCCAAGCAGGTTTCCTGCCCCGCGGATCTCCAGATCCCGCATGGCAATCTTAAATCCGCTGCCCAGCTCGGTAAATTCCCGGATGGCATGCAGACGTTTTTCCGCAACTTCCTTCAGCATTTTGTTGCGGCGGTACATCAGGAAGGCATAGGACGTCCGATTGGAACGGCCGACACGCCCGCGCAGCTGATAGAGCTGGGAAAGCCCCATCTGGTCCGCGTCGTGAATGATCATGGTATTGACATTGGAAATATCCAGTCCCGTCTCAATGATGGTTGTGGACACCAGCACGTCAATCTCGCCGTTGATAAATCCGTACATGATCTTTTCCAGCTCCCGCTCCTTCATCTGCCCATGAGCGAATGCCACATTTGCGTCCGGCACAAGCTTTGCGATCATGTTGGTCATCTCCACGATGGTCTGCACCCGGTTATAGACATAGTAGACCTGTCCGCCCCGTGCCAGTTCCCGGTTGATCGCCTCGCGCACCATCTCTTCGTTGTACTCACAGACAAAGGTCTGGATCGGGATTCTCTCGTTGGGCGCTTCTTCCAAAACGCTCATATCCCGGATTCCGATCAGACTCATGTGCATGGTACGGGGGATTGGCGTCGCCGTCAGCGTCAGGACATCCACGTTTTCCTTCATCTGCTTGATCTTTTCCTTGTGCGCCACGCCGAATCGCTGCTCTTCGTCGATGATCAGAAGGCCCAGATCCTTGAAGACCACATCCTTGGACAGTACCCGGTGGGTTCCGATCACGATATCCACCAGTCCCTTTTTCAGATCCGTCAATGTCTTTTTCTGCTGAGCCGCCGTCCGGAACCGGCACATCAGATCCACGCGCACCGGAAAATCTTTCATCCGTTCAACGAATGTGTTGTAATGCTGCTGTGCCAGGATCGTAGTCGGCACCAGATAAACCACCTGCTTGTTTTCCTGCACCGCCTTGAACGCCGCCCGGATCGCCACCTCCGTCTTGCCAAAGCCTACATCTCCGCAGACAAGGCGGTCCATGATCTTATGGCTCTCCATATCCTTTTTCGTGGCTTCGATGGCGGCAAGCTGATCGTCCGTCTCCTCGAAGGGGAACATTTCCTCAAATTCTCTCTGCCATACCGTATCCGGTCCATACTGATAACCTTCTGTCGCCTGGCGCGCCGCATACAGTTTCACCAGATCCTTCGCGATATTTTTGACCGCTCCGCGCACCCTTGTCTTGGTCTTGTTCCATTCCTGGCCGCCAAGGCGGTTCAGCTTCGGCTGCTTGGCGGCATCCGCCGATGCATATTTCTGAAGGGCGTCCATCTGCGTCGCCAGAACGTACAAACTGCTTCCGCCCGCATATTCAATTTTGACATAATCCTTCATCACCCGGTCTACTTCGATCTTTTCAATTCCTTTGTAGATACCAAGTCCGTGATTTTCGTGAACCACATAATCTCCAATGGACAGTTCTGAAAAGTTCTGGATCTTCTGACCGGTATACTGAGATTTCTTCCTTGCTTTTCTCCGCTCTTTTCCGAAAATATCCGACTCTGTGATAAGTACAAACTTCTGCATCGGATATTCGAAACCACGGCGGACATTTCCATGGATCAGCATGATCTCCCCGGGCTTCAGCACGCGTTCCGGATCCTCGCTGTAAAATGCCGGAAGTTCCTCTTCCCTCAGATCCTCCGCCATACGCTGCGCTCTTGTGCGTGAAGGACATACCAGGATCATCTGATAGCCGGCGTGTTTCCAGGACTTCAGATCCTTGACCAGCACCGGGAACTGATTGTTGTACGGATTGACGGATTTTACCGTGACCGAATACTCTCCGGTGATCTTCCACTGGTTTCTCTGCAGATCCAACAGGCAGAACGCCACGCAGTTTCTCCGGTTCAGTCTGGCGCACAGCGTTCCCACCTCGTCCATCAGTTCCGCCTGACCCGGCAGAAGATAGCCTTTTTCAAGACGATGGCTCATGCTCTCACGAAATTCCGCCGTGAGCGCATCCGCACATTCCAGGATCCGGTTCGGCTCGTCCAGAAAAATACGGGTATCCTCAGGAAAATAGTCGAGAAATGACACAGTATCAGGATAAAAATAGCTGAGATACTGTTCCGCTCCCGTGAAATCCATCCCGCTGTCCAGCATGGAACAGATCTCCTTTGCATTCTGCGTCACCCGGGCGCCTTCCTCGGTGAGCATCTGATCACGGAAATACTTGCTCTGGCGTTTCGCCTCTTTTTCGATTGCCTTCTTTCCCCGTTCCAGAGCCTTCTCTGTCAGCAGCATTTCCGTCGCAGGATAGATGGTGATCTCTTCCAGATTTTCAATGGAACGCTGGCTTTCCACATCGAAACTGCGGATGGAATCAATCTCATCCCCCCACAGTTCAATGCGCCACGGATTCTCCTCCGTCAGCGGAAAGATATCGAGAATACCTCCGCGGATGGAAAACTGGCCGCAGCTTTCCACCTGCGCTTCTCTTTCATAGCCCAGGCGCACCAGTTCCTTTTTCATTTGTTCCAGATCCAGTTCACTGTCATTTTTCAGATGGATACAGTGTTCCAAAAAAAGTTCCAGCGGGATCAGTTTGTCCATACAGCCGCCGGTGCTGGTGACGACCGTCAGATTTTTCCGTTCCAGAATCGCCTGGATGACACGGATCCGTTCTCTGGTCAGCAGGTTTCCGCTGATATCCGCCTGATAGAAGATCAGATCTTTCGCCGGATAATACAAAACTTCCGGATCGTACAGCCGAAAATCCTCATATAATTCCTTGGCTTTCAGCTCATTTTCCGCAATCAGCAGGCGGAACGACGTTTTTTCCGAAAGTCCCGCCGCCAGATGTGCTTTCTGGGATTCCAGAGTACCCGTAACCGCCACGATTCCCTGGTTGGTTTTCAGCTGCCGCAGCAGTTCATCAAACCGACCCACCCGCTCCAATGGTTCCAATAACGCCTTCATCACATTTACCTTTCCTGTTCCCGTTACTTACAACTTTTACTGAGCCGCCTTCCGATTATACTCGTTCATCGCCGCGTCTGTCTCATCATTGAGCATCAGCTCCAGAGCTTTCGCCGCATGACCGATCGCCTCATCCACCGCTGCCCGTTCCTCCCTGGAGAACGGACTGAGCACATAGTCGGCAAGATCCCACTCCTTCGGTTTTTCTCCAACGCCGATCTTGATCCTCTGGAATTTGTCCGTACCCAGATTCGCAATAATATTTTTGATTCCGTTATGGCCTCCGGCACTTCCCTTTTTGCGGATACGGATCTGACCCGGCGCAAGACTGATATCGTCGTAAACCACGATCAATTCTTCCTCCGGATCAATCTTATAATAATTCACCAGTTCCCGGACAGACTCGCCGCTCAGATTCATATAAGTCATCGGCTTTGCCAGAATGACCTTCTGCCCCGCGATCATTCCCTTTCCGTACATCGCCTTATGGCCCAGCCCTGACGAAGGAATGCCGTATTCATCCACAAGATAATCGATGGTATCGAAGCCGACATTGTGCTTCGTTCCCTCATATTTTCTTGTGGGATTCCCTAAACCTACTATAATATACATAATCGCCTCCTGAAATATGATTTTTGCAGACAAATACCCCGCAGCAGGCTGCGGGGTAACAAAGATTAGTTGAAATACACAAGGTCAACCTCCGGACGCTGTACGGATTTGATATCCTTCGCGATCAGCACCGGTCCTTCGCCCTCATACTGTTCCATATATTTCCAGTCCACAACGGCGGTCACTTCCACCCACTGTCCCATCAGCAGGGATTTCGCCTTGGGGAATTCGCAGATATATCCGATAAATGTGGTATCGTCCGCACAGCAGGTCATCGCCATTCGTCCCGGAACAAAGAATTTTGCGTTGGCATTCTCACTCTTCAGAACTCTTCCTTTAAACCGTACCGTTTTTCCACGGTACCGCTCCGGATGGTCTTCCATATCCACATAGAAAATACCGTAATCCGCATCTTCGATGTCAATGATGTCCGCATCCAGATCGTAAGGCATAGAATCCTCAAAGATATTGCTGATCTCGCCCTCTTCATCTTCAAACAGGACATCGCAGGCGGGATTCACCACCTTGATGCTCCGGCGGAAGGACGCCAGAGGATCCTGCGGACGGCAGCGGTTGAACATTACCATATCCGCATGCAGGGACATTTCCATGAAGATAGATTTCATGTTCTGCATATAGATCTGGAAACAGCTTGCGTCTACGGTCACGATTTCCTGCACGATGCCCCAGCCTCTCGGCATTTCCATCTCTTCCAGCTTCTTTACGCTCCACAGCGGATTATATTCCAGGATCACACGCTCCGGATTATAACGGCGTTTCAGTTTCTTCAGATACTCCGGTGTAAACTGCTCCTGGCTCTCCACCACTTCCAGTACCGTATTGTACTTCAGCAGCTCCTTTTCGTCGTATTCCACTTCGCCTTCTTCCGTTGTGATCAGAAGGGTCGGCTCGTCAATCTGAAAGTAATCCTGGGCAACGGTAAAATTGATAAAGGTCGTCTTGCCGCTCTCCAGAAATCCGGTGATCAGATAAATCGGAATCTCGATTTCGTCTCCTCCCATGATTCTCTCCTCTTTCTTTCGGGGTTTATGATTTATATCAGTTCAACTGGTCGAACTACTGCCATGCGTGAACAGTTCAGTCAACTGAACGGTTGCCTGTGATTTACAGAGCGAACAGCTCTTCCAGTTTCTCCTCATTCAGTTTGGAACCGATGACACAGATACGTCCGGTATACTCCGGAGCGCCCTCGCGGATCTCATATTCTTCCGGAACCATATCAAAATAGATCCAGTGTCCGTCTTTTCCGGAAACCATACCTTTCGCACGCAGAACGATACCGTAATCCTGGTTCTCGGAAAGCTCCTTCAGAATCTTCTCCATCTCCTCGCGATCAAAGCTCTTCACAGTTTCCTTGCCCCAGCTTGTGAAGACCTCGTCCGCATGATGATGATGGTGATGGCCGCAGCCACACTCACCGTCATGGTGATGATGATGCTCATGATCGTGATCATGGCAGCACTCGCCGTCGTGGTCGTGATGATGATGCTCATGATCGTGATCGTGGCAGCACTCGCCGTCATGGTCGTGATGATGATGCTCATGGTCGTGATGATGCTCATGGTCATGGTCGTGGCAGCACTCGCCGTCATGGTGATGGTGCTCATGGTGATGTTCATCCTCTACCTCGTCCAGACGGATGATCGCGCCTTCCATCGTATCCAGGACTTTCTTTCCTCCCAGCTGTTCTACCGGAGTTGTGATGATCGTAGCTTCCGGATTCAGTCCGCGGAGCAGTTCTACCGCAGCCTCGATCTTTTCCGGTGTCGCTTTCTCGGTATCCGTACGGCTCAGAATAATCGTTCCCGCACTCTTTACCTGATTCTCAAAGAACTCTCCAAAGTTTCTCAGATACATCTTGCACTTCATCACATCAACAACCGTTGTCGCAGAGTTCAGCGCAACACCAGCCTCTTTTTCCACATCTGCAACCGCCTTGATAACGTCAGACAGCTTGCCTACTCCGGACGGCTCAATGATAATACGATCCGGATGATATTTTGTAATTACCTCGCTGAGCGCCTGTCCGAAATCTCCCACCAGAGAACAACAGATACAACCGGAATTCATCTCACGGATCTCGATTCCAGCGTCTTTCAGAAATCCACCGTCAATTCCGATCTCTCCAAACTCATTCTCGATCAAAACCACCTGCTGACTCTTCAGCGCGTCAGTCAGAAGCTGCTTGATCAGCGTCGTCTTTCCAGCTCCCAGAAAACCGGAGATAATGTCTATTCTTGTCATTTCATTCAACCTCTTCTTTCAATGAAAATCTCGACAGCGTCCCGCCGTGGAAGGCGTTCCGCTTTCCTGCACATCGAAAAACAAATAACTAACCAGCGATTTATTTTTCGATGCACTAATTACAGTGTCACCAAAAGGGACGAAGGTAAGACCTCCGCCCCGGATATTGTTTATTAT